>ENA-UOJC01000135-UOJC01000135.1-human-gut-metagenome-genome-assembly--contig:-C104-NODE-135-length-127902-cov-40.654931_pt1 | contig 127902 bp, 90 predicted proteins | sample MGYA00242339_ERZ723886 | MGnify/ENA metagenome assembly ERZ723886 | reverse complement strand
GTTTACGTTCCAACCTCTCTTATTCTCCTTTGACTGCTTTAGAGCTTTATGTTAATAAATCTAAGTCATAGTTTTCTCCCCCACAACTCATGGTTTCTTTCATCATAACTCATAGGTTTCTTCCCAGCATCTCATAGGTTTCGGCACCAAAATCCATTGTTTTCAAGCAAAAAAGGGCTAAAAAAAAACAAACGGACAAATTGAATTTGTCCGGACAAATTGTCCACAACCTCACAAGTTACTTATTTTCAAGAACTTACAAGCCACCGGACAAAAGAGCCGGACAAATTCAATTTGTCCGTGTTTTTTTAATAGTAAAATAATCTACCAATTTGTTTTTAGAATTTTGTCAAATACCTTATGCATATATAGGAAATAGCGAAAGAAAATAGCGTTTATTTCGCTACGAAACCAATTTTTTGCTGTTCGTAGCGGAATAAACGCTATTTTAACTCAGTTTTAACATTTCAGCAGTATACTTCTTGAAAAGCTTACAAACGTAAGATTGAAGCAACATACCAAAAAGATATTTTACAAATGTTTTTTATTCCAGCGTCAGCCATCCATCTTCCGTCCAGTTGATTTTCTTCTGAACCAGGATGCTGGCGCCATTCTTTGGCACGCTGTAACCATGACAGAAGAAGTAATCGCCATCAGGGAAGGAGTAGGCAGAACTATGGCCCATCGCCTCATATTCTTTCTTATCGCCTTCCAGAATCAGCGTACCACCGCCATTGCGCATGTCTCTGCCTGCCTTATCCAAATAAGGACCGGCAACCTTCTTGCTTCTGCCCACGGCAACACGATAGTTACTCTTGATGCCACGGCAGCAGTAATCCCAGCTCACGAAGAGATAGTAATAATCACCATGCTTCATGATGAAAGGAGCCTCGATGGCATTGGTGCCGGCAAACTTAGAAGTAGGATTCGGTTCTGCTGATGCATCGCCTACGGCATGACGGCGGGCGATGGTCTGAGGCTTGGCGCCCTTCTTGACATGCATCGACTTCTTATCCAACTTAATCATCTGGATGCCATCCCAGAAAGAGCCCCAGGTAAGCCAAGGGTTTCCCTTCTCATCAACGATGAAATTCGGATCGATGGCATTCCAGTTGTCTCTATCGCCCTTAGAGGCGACGAGGCAGCCCTCATCCTTCCATCCATCCTTATCAGATAAGGAAGTATTGCTCAGCAAGCCGATGGCAGAAGTATTTTTGCCAAAAGTAGAACAGGAATAAGCCAGATACCACTTGTTCTTGAAGCGGATAACATCCGGAGCCCAGATATGCGTGGTAAAACCCGGCACACTATCATGCGTCCATGCCGGAATCTCGCTGTTCTTGAGCACGCCCTGAGGATCGATGGTCCAATGCTTGCGGTCGGTGGAAGTCATCTGCGTGATGCCATGACCTGTGCAGTAGAGATAGTACTTGCCATTCTCATACGCCATTACGGGGTCGTGGACAAAAGGAGTATCTACAACCAAAGGCTGTTGTGCACGAGACTCAGCTGGCGCTAGCATCATGGCTATCGCCACAATGCCAAAATATTTCATTGCAGTTTGTTTCATCTGTATATCTTCTCTATTTTTTTAACAAAAAAGGGGAGTCATAGCTTCACTGCTTAACTCCCCCAAAGATTCTACTTAGATTCTTTTATACCTTAAAAACTAACTAACATTTATTTTTTCTTGCCCCAGAAGCTCTTGCTACCACTGACGCCAGAGTATACGATAGTCAACTTGCGAGGACTAGCCTCCCAGTCTACCTCACGCTGTACCTTGAGCTTGGTAGTACCGATGGTGAGGGTGTTGGAAGAAGTATCGAAGTTCCATACCTTCACATTAGGCCAAGCCTTACCACCAGTCATTGAGCCGTCGGCATTGAGTGTAAATTCGGTGCTGACGCGCTGTTTGCCATACTCATAAGCGAGGTCGATACCTTCCCAAGTGCCAGCCAGTTCGCTAGCCTTGATAGCCACTTGTGGCACAGCGCCATAACGCTCAGGCATGACAACAGGCCATCCGTTCTCATTCCACTTGATACTGCGCACGCCACCCATCATCAGGGCGTTGCTATAAGCATTTCCACCTACATTCTGTGGGAAACGCTGCTGGGATACATAATACCAGTTGCCCGCGCCATCGTCGAAGACGGCACAGTGGCTGATGCCTACCCAACCATATCCCTGGCTGAACTTATAAGGATGAGTCAAGACGGTAGGATTGTCACCTGCGCCATTGGCTGCATCAGTCACTCTGTTGTTCATCGTCTCGTAAGGACCGTCCACATTCTTGGAACGAAGCACACGGGTGTTGTAAGGAACATCCAAGCCATCGTAAGCCAAGAAGAGATAATAATATCCATCATGGTATACAACCTCAGGAGCCTCAGCTCCCTGCCAACGACTACCGTTGGTACGAGTGAAGATAAGCTTTCCGTAAGGAGCAATCTCATCTGCTGTACCATATGACTTAGGAAGTTCTTTCAAGGTCTTGCCTGTCTCTGGGTTCAACTGCACGGCAGCGATACCGCTGTGCCAAGATCCATAGATAAGCCAGTGCTCGCCATTAGGTGTGATGATGAACGAAGGGTCGATGGCATTGAACTTGAAGTAGCCGTCCCAGTCGCTGTTCGAATTGCGAGTCCAGTTCTTACCCTTATCAGAAGAAGAGCAAATCACGAAACCCTTGTCTGCCCACTTGTTGCTGGCTGGGTCCGTAGTCTCTGCCATACCGATGAAGGCACGCTCCGTCCAAGAGCCATCATAGGTAGTGCCACCTGTCTTGATGTAGTTGTTCACCACGATGGCATAGTACATACGATAGAGATTATCCTTCACTTTTCTTACGCAAGGAGCCCAATAGCCATAGCTTGGGTTGGCGATAGGAGCCAAACCTTGCTCAGCACGAATCTCGTTCAACTTAGTCTTCACCCAAGCAGGAGCCACCTTCATCGTACCACCGAGATATTCCCAGTTTACGAGGTCTTTGCTTCGACGAGCATGGAAGTGTCCATGACCTTCGTGGGCATTGCCATAGCTGGCATCAGTCTGATACATATAATAATAGCCGTCGGCTGCCTTCATCACCGATGGGTCGTGCACATTGGCAAGATTCCACTGGCTACGCTTACTCCAGTCGGCTATGGATACATAGTTATCAACATAGGTTGGGCACTTGTAGTTTGCTAAGTCGGCATCCGTTGGATCACTAGGTGTTGGAGTCGGCGTAGGAGTTGGTGTAGGCGTGGGCTTTGGATCGTCAATTGGGTCATCGCCTCCACTGCTACAGCCTACCGCCAAAGTACAAGCGAGCAAGAGTACTAAAGTATGAAGTTTCTTCATTGTTTCCTTACGTTTAGTTAGTTTTTATATCCTTTATATTTTCTTTCTAATAAAGGCAGGTCTATGGAAGCCTGTTAGCATCAAGACCTACCTTTATTATTATAGTTTTGCCAAAGATTTCTCCTCGAGGATTATCTACGGTGAGCACGAGTATAATGCTTGCGAGCAGAAGATGCAGAATCGAACTTCAAGCAGCTGTTATCTACAGTAAAGTCTACATTGACATCATCAGCCTCTACAGGAATATCCAGATAATACTGTGTAGAAACCTGTCCTGTAGTACCAACCATCACTGCTAAAATATTAACCTTACCATTTTGATTGGCTACATAAACTTGTACTTTGGCACCATTCATACCAGCAAGCCAAGTTGCCCATTCACCCTGAGTTCCTGCATGAGAGATATCAGGAGCACCGTCACCACCTACAGCAGCGCCCCATCCCCAGTTGTCAGAACGGAACACACCATACTCACTCAAATCAGCCTTGCGGAGGACTATATCATAATTGTTCCAATTAGCAGCTGCACCATAATTAGTCAGAGAGAATGCACAAGTTTCACCAGAAGGGACATGAACATCTGCATCAAGGTGAGCACCCCAAAATGGACTAGTGCAATCCTCTGCACCCAAAACTGCAGGGCTAGGGGTTACGAATGTAGCAGCACTCTTCGTTACATTAACATCGAAAGTTGTCTTAACACCATTTTTTGCAGTTACCGTAATAGCTTGCTTACCAACCTTCATAGGTACGCTAGAGAAAGTTAACTTATCAAGAGCAATGTCACGAGTCTTGCCATCCAAATATGTAGCTTGTACTGCCAAGCCTTTTACATCTAAAGCCAAAGTTGCATTTTCTGGCAATGTTATACCAGAAGCCTCATAATATGTATAGTCAAGACGTGTAGGCGCACTTACTATATGGAGAGCTTTGATAGCTGGCACAACTTCGAATGTCTTCTGTGCAACGATAGGAGTAGAAGCATTCTCGCCCTTGAATGTCTTGTTATAGATGACGATGAGGTTCTTAGTGCCAGAAACATTCATATCGTTGATGGCAGAGAAATAAAGTTCCTTGGCAGGAATTACCTTGGTTATACCTTCCTCGAAGGTTACGGTAGCAGATACATTCTCCATTGCCTTCTCTAGGGGTGTATTCTCGTCTACTTCGGCAGGAACATTGTTCAACACCATAGAAACCGGAGCCTTATCCTGGGCAGATGTATAACCGCCGATAGGTTCTACGTTGCTCTGCATGAAATCGATGTAAGAGCCCTCAGGTACCAGGAAGCAACGAATCTTTGAGTTGCTTGCATCCGCATTTAGATTACCTATCTTATAAGGCTGAGTATATGTCTTGGTAACAGTACCATTCGTTATTTTGACCAAGAATGTATCTACACGAGAACGATCTACTGTCAAAGTTACCTTACCACCCAATTTATCTACACCCTTGTCTTTATCAGTTTCAAAGGTGAGATTACTCTGCACATATTTTCTGTCAATATGGTCACCCCACTCAGAGTTACCGCTTGGCTGGTTATCAAAACGGATAACGCCATACTCGGCATAACCTGTTCCGCCACGATCCACATCATTGGTGATGTAGAGGGCGAAGTTCTTATAGGTGTTAGTTGCAGAAGGATTGATATTCAGATTGAAAACAGCGTTCCACTTCTGATTATCATCTACCTGATAATACTTTGAGAATGAAGTAAAAAAGGCTGAAGAGAAATCAGTATTACCTACAGTATAAACATCCTCATTCATACCTACTAGCACTTCCTCTGTAGATTGGTTAGCTTTTTCGATTGAATCAATCTTTTCAGAGAGCCAATCAGGAGAGTTGACGCTAAACATGTCACTTCCCTCGCATCCTGTCATCGCTGTCAATGCCATGGCTGCCACACAGAAGACGGATGCTAATTTATTTAGACGTTTCATATTATATCCTATTATAAATATGTAAATGTTATTTTGGTTTCCCTATGGGGCTATCGTTAAGAAACCCCATAGGAATAGATATTATTAGTTGCCCAAGTTAACTACAGGATGAACAGTCCAACCTCTTCCGAAGAAATAAGATGAGTTATCCGTATTCGTATTAGCTGAGTTACCTGTCAGGTTAGGGTTATCATTCAACAAGCCCTGATAGATAGGCAGGAACTCATGACCTGGTACGTATGTATCGTAAGAGCTCTTCACCTCTGAATCAACACCTACCATAGAGTAGCTGACTGCTTCCTTAGCCTTGTATGGAGAACGACGGAAGGTTCCGTGCTCCTTCAACTGAGCCAAACGACCCTGATCATAGAAGAATCCCCAACGAATCAAATCGAAACCACGACCGTACTCGCAACCGAACTCCTTAGGACGCTCTACATTGGCAATCTGCTCGAAGAGCTTATCCTTGCTATTGAAGTCTGAAAGCTTCAAGTCCTTCAGGTTGGCACGCTCACGAACCTGGTTAATCCAGTCGATAGCCTGCTGTGTAGGACCGTTCACCTCGTTCTCGCACTCTGCAGCACGAAGCAAAACGTCTGAGTAACGCATCATGCGGAGGTTGATACCGCAATGAAGACCGGTTGTCACCTTATCATAAAGGTTGGTACGGAAATTGGTCCACTTAGCGATAGGAAGACCACCATAGTTGTTGTTGGTTATGATGGTATCAGAAGCTGTCATCTCGCTCTTGTAAGCTACGTTACCATTCTCAAAACCAACCCAGTCTGTCTCGTATGTACCGATGGTCCAGTAGAGACGTGGGTCCAATTTACCAGCTGTGGTACGCTCCTGCTTGAAGAGGTTGTACAACCAAGGAGAAGCAGAGAGGTCTGCCCATCCACCGAATCTACCTGGAGCGAAGTTAGACTCAACGGCATGACCCTGTGTAGCATTAGGACTGGTATTAACAGGAGTCCACTCATCATCTACACCCTGTGAACCGTAGTCGAGATACTGGATTTCGAAGAGGCTCTCGGCATTGTTCTCATAAGCAGAACCCTCACGGAAGTTGTCGCCATAGTTGGCCATCAGCTTGTAAGAGCCATACTTCTTGTTCATGATGTCCTTGAGTACGGTGAGCGCATCGCTATACTTATGGCGCTGCATCAGAGTACGGGCATAGTAACCGGCAGCGGCGCCGCAGGTAGCACGACCCTTTGCCCACTCGCCACCAGCATCACGGGAAGGAAGAAGTGTCATCGCCTCTGCGAAATCCTTCTCCACCTGATCGAGCACATCGTCGTAGGTACTGTTCTTGCCATAGAGACCATCCAGAGAAGAATAGTTGGCATAATCAGTAATCAGCGCAGGATTCTGGTAATATCCTGCCAATGTATAGTATGAATAACCGCGGAGGAAGAGAGCCTGTCCCTTGATGCGCTTCATACTTTCGCTGAGCGAAGCATCATCACCTGTGGTACGTGAAAGGATGAAGTTACATACATTAATAGTATAGTAAGCCTCACGCCAAGGCCACATGGAGATTTCATCTGTCACTGGGTCGTCCATGTCATCGAATGGCATGTACCATACCTGTGATGAGTTCCATACCTCATCGCCACGTGTCACATCGAGGGTATAACCCACACGTGCCGAAGAACCTTCCATACGAATATGGTTGTATGCTGCAATAACGCACTCCTCCAGATCATCAGCATTGAAACCGAAGGTACCGGTGGTCTGCTGGTTAGGATTGGTAACATCCAACTTGTCCTCGCAAGATGTGGTAGCCATAGCACCGAGGCCAAGGAAGAGAGCTAATGATAATTTATATAGTTTCATATCAAATGTCCTTTTAAATAATAATGAATCTTATTCTTGTCTATTCTCATTATTAGAATGTGAAATGGAGACCGCACATAAACGTTCTGGCACTTGGGAAAGAGCAGAAGTTGTAACCTGGGGTAAAGGTACCGCCAGCATAGTCTACATTATATCCATGATAGCCTGTGAAGGTGTAGAGGTTCTGTGCTGATACATAGAGACGTACACCACTTACATATCCACCAAACCACTTGTCTGGGAAGTTGTAGCCCAACTCTACGTTGGCTATCTTCCAGTAAGCAGCATTCTGAATCTTGCGAGAGCTGAAGAGGTCGTTCCATGCCAATGTTGCATTGTTGGCTGCGTAGGTACGTGGAACACTTGAAAGGTAGGTACCATCCTCTGACCAACGGTTGGCATCCAGCATGCCTACCTCCTTGTTACCATAGCCGTAGCAAGAGTTCAAGCTATTATAGATATCATCTGATACGTGATAATTCAATACTCCGTATGTAGAGATGTTGAGGTCGAAACCCTTATACTCCAAGTGAGTGCTCAAACCGAAGTTTACCTTTGGAAGACCACTGCCCAATACGGTCTGGTCGTAAGCATCGATTACGCCATCAGGAGTTCCGTCAGGACCTGAGATATCCTCATAGAGACAGTCACCGACATTGGCACCCTGCTGAACAGCATTGTTGTCCAAATCTTCCTGAGTACGGGCGATTCCCTTGTAAACCCAACCGTAGAACTGACCAATCTCCTGACCTACGTAAGTAGCGTATGCACCAGAAATGTATGAATCCTTACCGATACCCAGAGAGGTTACCTTGTTCTTCAGGGTACTTACGTTGGCGCTGATATCATACTTGAGGGCATGATCGCGGTTGCGGTAGGTAGCGCTGAACTCGAAACCACTGTTCTCCATAGAGGCAGCGTTCATGGTTACAGAGGTGTTGGATACACCGGTCTGTGCTGGCACAGGAACTGAGTAAAGCAGGTCTTCAGACTTGTTCTTATACCACTCGGCAGTGAACTCCAAACGGTTGTTGAACATTGCCAGGTCGATACCCACGTTGGTGGTCTTCTTCTTCTCCCAGGCGATATCGTTGTTCACGAAGGTAGAAACGGCAGAACCGGTTACAGGACTGTTGCCGAAGCTGTAAGTCATGTTGTTACGGTTCATGCTAGCCATATACTGGTACTCACCGATGTTCTCGTTACCGAGCTCACCATAGCTGGCACGAATCTTGAACATGTTAACGATGTCGCGGCTGATAGGGAAGAACTTCTCCTTATCGAAGCGCCAACCCAAAGATACAGATGGGAAGGTTGCCCAACGGATGTTCTTGCTCAAGCGAGAGCTACCATCACGACGTACTACTGCAGAAAGCAGGTACTTCTCATCATAGTTGTAGTTCAAACGACCTACGTAAGAAGCCAGGCTATGCTTGAACTCGTATGACTCAGAGTAAGTGTTCTTGGCATTCTGAAGCTGGAGGAAGTATGGCTCAGTGAAATTGATACCCCAACCAGTAAGGAGGTTGGTATTTTCCTCCTCGTATGTCATACCGGCGAGCAGGTTGATGTTGTGCTTGCCAATCTTGCCATCGTATGTGATGGTATTCTCAACCAAGGCGTCGCTGTAGTTGCGTGAGCCCTTGGTAAGGCGCTCATTCTCCTTGGCAAGATATACACGGTTGCTCTGAATCCAGGAAGGAATCCAGGTCTTATCCTTTGCCTCTGTCTTGCTGTAAGAGAGGTTTACATTATAGTGAAGACCATGGTTCTTGCTCTTGATGCCTACCATACCCAACAGGTCAACATCAGCAGAAGCTGTACCTACGAAGCGGTCAACCAAGGTGTTGCGCTGCAAGAGGTTATTCACCAACAATGGGTTGGATGCAGAGATATCTCCATGTACGCCATCATAATATACACCATAGCCATAGGCATCGTAGCGATAACCATTAGCTGCACCTACCTTGTCATCGAGAACCCATGTTGATTTATCATAAGCCTTGATAGTTGGCTGCATCAGAAGTGTACCACGGAGTACGTTGGTTACATCACCGTAAAGACCCTGAACATACTCTGAGGCATTGGAAAGACCCATGTTGTCCTGGTCAGAGTGAGAGTAAACCATGCTTGTACGGAACTTCACGAACTTGGTGTCCATGGTATTGTTCACACGGGCTGTGTAACGCTCGTAGTTAGGACCTGCACCTTCCAAGGTACCCTTCTGGTTATAGTAGTCGAGAGATACATTATAAGTACTGTGTGAACTACCACCGCTGAGGGCTACGTTGTGGTTCTGGCGGATACCGGTCTTGAACACTTCGTCAAACCAGTCTGTGTTGGTTGCATCCTGGAAGTGATACTTGCCATCCTCACCCATCTTATATCCACCAGGGATAGGAGTGTTGGAGTTTGTGCAAGCAGTACCAAGGTACTGGCTATACTGGTCGGCGTTCATTACATCATATACATCGCCAGGAATCTGGTCAACGCCAAAGTAACCGGAGTAGTTCACCTTCAGAGGCTGGTCTTTCTTACCATTCTTGGTAGTGATAATAACGACACCATTCGCAGCACGAGAACCATAGATGGCACCCGCAGAAGCATCCTTCAAGATCTGGATGGTCTCGATATCATTAGGAGAGAAGTCACGGATAGTGGTACCCATTGGCACACCATCGATGACATAAAGAGGAGCTGTGCTACCGAAAGAACCGATACCACGAATTCTCACACTAGGATCTGCACCAGGCTGACCGTCTGATGTAATCTGCACACCGGCAACCTTACCTTCAAGCATAGTAGAGATGTTAGAGTTTGACACCTTCTTCATCTCCTCAGCATTTACGATAGATACAGAACCGGTAAGGTCTGCCTTTTTCTGTGTACCATAACCCACTACTACAACCTGGTCGAGTACCTGATTGTCGGCAGAGAGTTGGATAGATTCGATAATGGCACGACCGCGCACTGCAATCTCACGCTCCTTGTAGCCAAGATAGCTCACGAAAAGAGTCGCATTAGCCTTTACTCGAATTTCGAAATTACCATCTAAGTCGGTAACTGCACCAGTCTTGGCATCTTTAGTCTTAACTGTTGCACCAATCAGAGGTTCACCCTGATCATCTACAACATGTCCCTTGACCGTGATCACCTGATCTTGTGCAACTGCAGCCATTGCAGGCATTGGGGTAACAAAAGAAGCACCACCAACAGCACCTAGGCATAGCATCATAGAGAATAATTGTTTCCTCATTGCTTATCAATTTTTAGGTTTATACTTTGTTTATTCTATTTTTAATATTTTTGTTTCGTCCGTTCTCTTTTTAGGTTGCGGATGAAATGATAAATGTCAGCTAAACTAGACATCAACCATCAAATTTCAGTGGCAAAAGTACAATTAACCGGATTATCTTGGGTGGACAATTGGGTTTTATAGGTGGACAAAACGCATAAACAGTGGATTTTTAAGGATATTACGTGCTTATCCACCAGTTGTGTACCCACACATACAAAACAAGGGGTTACTTGACTTATATCAAGTAGCCCCTCAGTTTTATTTTATTTACTTAACAAATTATCACATCCAGGAACATTATTTCTCCGAAGAATCCAAGGAGAACTATGCCATATCTGAACCCTGAGAATCCAACTGATCCTTATATGCAGTCGGCGAGATGCCAAACTGCTTGGTGAAGCAACGGGTGAAATACTTCGGATCGTTGAAGCCTACACGGTAGGCTATCTCCGTGATATTTCGGTTGGAAGTTTTATCAGCCATCATCTTGCGCGAGATGTCGAGACGGTAGTTGCGGATAAACTGGGCTGTTGGCAAGCCTGTCTCCTTGGAGAGATTCTTGCTCAGTACACTGCGGGATATACCCAAGGCATCTGCCAGTTCCTGTACACCAAACTCCGAATTATCGTAATTCTTCTCAATCACATCCATCACTTCTTCCATGAATGGACGCATAGTCTCCTCTACCATCTTCCTGTCAGCCTCAATGCTCTTTTTCTGACTGTCCTGATAACGCTTCTGGTTCTGCAGAATCATCTGGATGCGACTCTGCAGCTTTTCTGGTTCATCACTTTCCTTCATCGCAGCCTCGATAGGACGGTACAGAGCCTCTACTTCCTCTTCGCGCATCTTGTTGAGACGGCGCACATAAGCATATTGGAGCAAGGCGATGATACCTATTATAATAAGGGTAACAAACCACCAGCTCTTCCAGAAATAAGGAGTAATCTGAACTTCTACAGAGATTACCTGCTCCTTGTCGGAATTGATAGATGGGATATATTTCACCTCAAACTTATAGTCTCCAGCTGGCAGAGTGGAATAACGCACACTATGCTGACCAGCCTTGAGTTGAACCCACTCATTCTCGTATCCCTTCATGCGATAAAGATACACGCCCTGTGTCTCGCAGCCATAATTGAGCGCAGAGAAAAAGAGGGTGAACGACTTATCACTCTCATGGATACGCAACTTTCTGGCAATAGAAATGTCTTCTTCCAGATAATCGCTGCCGGCAAAGACAGGCTGGTTATCTACCAGAAGTTCGGTAAAGCACAACTTACCCGTCTGATGCACAGAACGGTTTATGCCCTTTACAGCCATCATACCCGCATCGGTGCCCAGGAATATTTCGCCCTTGGCATTGCGGATGGCTCCATTGAAATAGAACTGCGAACTGATCAGACCGTCTTCACGGGAGAAACTGCAGAATGCCTCGGTCTTCGGATTGAAGATAGAGAGTCCATTATCGGTAGCTATCCACAACATACCCTGGTTATCCTCTACAATACCCTTCACGATATTGTTGGCAAGTCCGTTATTGGTGGTATACGACTTCACTTGAGTCTTTCCGTTTTTATCGCTGGTATAGCAATACAGACCGTAGCCGTTACTGCCCATCCATATCTTTCCATCCTTAGCCTGGCAGAAAGACAATATCTTATCGAAGACTCCACTCTTCGGATTGTCGAGTTTATACTGATGATACGTCACAGCGAAATCGCCCTTGCCATGAGCACGCGACTTGAGGTCGACCTCTACCATTCCCCGCACACAACCCATCAGGAGTTTGCCCTTTCGGGTTATCAGAGAACCAATGCAGCCGCGCACATTCTGGCATCCCCTGAAAGGTTCGATGAGTTGGCGGCGCTTCATATCATAGAAGAAGAGACCATCATTGGTTCCGAGCCACATACCATCATTGATAGGATCGTAAGCCAAGGCACCGGCAAAGTTAAGTAAATGCTGATGCTTAGCATCTATCACCAGAGGAATAATCTTGCCCGGCTGACTGAGATTCATCACAGCAAAGCCCCTACCCCAGGTACCAATCCAGAGCTGATTGCGGTTATCGGCTGCAAGAACCGAGACGGTATTATGCGGCAAACCGGAATTTGCCACCGTATAATGAACAAAGTTCATGCTGCCTGGAGTCAAGGCATTGAGACCTCCCTCTACTGTTCCTACCCACAGGGTTCCGTCGGCTGCCGCATACATGGCATTGACAGCATTAGGAGAGATACTGCCCGGGTTGGCGGGGTCGTGACGGTAGAATTCCAAAATCAGCTGACGTGGAGCCAGCTTGATAACACCACCTGTCTCGGAACCTACCCATATCTGTCCGTTCTTAGAGAAAAGACTGTTGATAAAGTTGCTGCTCAGCGGATTCACAGCCGTAGCAGTGTTCCAATGTTCTATCTCTCCGGTCTTATCATTGAAGATATCTACGCCACAGAGCGTTCCTACCAGAAGTTTGTCATCTGGAGAAACAGCAAGGCTCGTCACTACTTCGTGCTGGAGCGAATGGTCGGTAGCAGAGCAATGGAATTCCTGCTTGCCACTATTAAACAATCCGCGATTCGTACCCATCCATATCTTGCCATGATATGAGATGATGGCACCGGCATACCAGCCTCCGAGCGGAGGAAACAGGGATGAGATATTCTTTACTACGAGCTGATTGTTCTTCACAGAAAACTCGCTCACCACTCCATTGTTGCATAATACAACCGTTCCTCTGCGATAGACATCACAGATTCCGAGGTCGGGAGCATTATAAGGATAGGATGTGGACAAGACGCTGTTCACCTCGCCCTTTTCGTTAAAGCCGAAACGGGTAAGCTGGTTGAAAGAAAGCATCCATATATTGCCCTTTGCATCACAATATATTCGGGTGCAAAGGTTCTTGAATACTTTATTGAGTTGTGCCTCTACCTGGCTGTTCTCACAAGGTGGAACAACAGGCTGCATCGTTTTGAGGTCGAGCACCTGCGGACCTTCTTCGAAAGCCACCCAAAGGCGCTTGAAATGATCTTCGCAAGTATTGCGGCAGCTGTTGCTTCGCAGACTGATACCAGGAGCCCCCAAACCGAAGTTCATGAAATTGAAGCCATCGTAGCGCACCAGTCCACCACCATGCGTACTGATCCATACGAAGCCGTAAGAGTCCTGAAAGATATCATCAGCAAAATTATTCGGCATACCTGCAGCCATATTGAGATAGCTTACATTATAGCGACTAGGCAGCCCACCTTGCGCCCAACTGCTCAAGGTTATGAAGAATGCTGCTATGATGGAAAAAATGTATCTAGTCATTAACTATTCTTTTGCTCTTTTCTGTCTTCTATTTTAACGTAAATGAAAGAACCAATAGCAATCAAAGCCAGAAATATATACATTCCTAATAATCCGTAATCCATAATTATTTTCCTTTCTTTTTAAAATTCTCTTTTCCTCGTTTGACAAAATATAACCCCATTCCAAACAAGAGTGCTGCTAACAAGATAGCCGACACCAATGTCCAAACAGAATCATCCTCTTTGCCAAACATCCTAACTAAAACATATGCTGTTATTATATACTTAGATATATCTAACATCCATTTTCCTAGTTCTTCTATCATTTTATTAAGTTTTTAAACTTCTGATTGCAAAAGTACGAAGAAAAAATGAAACGAAAGAATTTTTATTAAGAAAAAAACGTTCCTAGAAGTGTAAATTTACAACTCTAGGAACGTTCATATAGGATTATACTTGCGTTTTAGAACTCAAGAATCATGCTCTGGCGAGGACGGAGTTTTACGTTCTTGTTGATAAGAACGGTGCGACCGTTTGTAACATCCGTAGCCTTGTCATGAGAACCGATAATCTCTGCATAACGGGAAACATTCAACTCGTTTGCCTCGTTCTTGCCGTTGATAACCGTCATCACATTCTTACCCTTATACTGGCGGGCAATTACGTAAACACCCTTCTGAGGACAGAACTGGGTCTGCTTGCCCTTGGTAATCACTTCATTGCCCTGACGCCAGTGCAACAGGTTGCTGAGCCAGTTGAACATCTGGTTTTCTGCCTGTGTTCTACCCTCTGCAGTAAAGGCATTGTGCTTATCACCAGCCCAACCGCCAGGGAAGTCCTTGCGTACATTGCCATCGGTTACACTCTTGGTACCGTTCATCAGCACCTCTGTACCATAATAGAGCTGAGGAGTGCGATTGATGGTAAGAAGCAATGACAGCGCCTGCTTCAGAGCCAGAGTATCCTTGCCTTCACCAAGAAAGCGGTCGGTATCATGATTCTCAATGAATGCCATTACGCTCTTTGGATTAGGATAGAGATAGTCGTAGCAGAACACGTTGTAGAGACGGTTCATGCCGTTCCACCACTCATCGGTCTCTTCTTTCTTTGCACTGTTGATACGGTCGAAGAAGGCGAAATCCATAACGGTTGGCAGATAGCTGTTCTTCTCTGAAAGTTTGCTGTCCTTCTGCCAGGCTGCAGTATAGGCAGGTTCGGTTACCCAAGTCTCGCCTACGGTATTGAAGTGAGGATACTCCTCGCCCAGCACCTTCATCCAGTGTGCCATCGCATCGCGGTCGGCATAAGGATAGGTATCCATACGGATGCCGTCGATACCTGCACTCTCTATCCACCACTCGCTGTTCTGAATCAGATACTTGATAACGTGTGGGTTACACTGGTTGAGGTCAGGCATAGTTGGAACAAACCAGCCGTCTACGGTTTCTGTGAGATCTACCTTGCTGGCGTATGGATCAAGTACCGGAGTCAGCTTATAACTGGTCTGCAGATACTTATCGTTCACCTTAGCAGCGCCATCCACCGTACCGATGTTCTTCTGATGCTCGGCAGTCTGATTTTCAGGAGCCAGCCATTCTGGTTTATTGAACCAGTCATTTGAAGGCATATCGGCAACCCAAGGATGTTCGAAGCCGCAATGGTTGAAAATCATATCCATCACAATCTTCAAACCTTTCTTGTGAGCCTCATCTATCAGCTGCTTATAATCGGCATTGGTTCCGAAACGTGGGTCTACACGATAATAATTGGTGGTAGCATAACCATGATAACTGCTGTTCTTGCCGTTACTTGGACTGTCGTTCTCCAAAACCGGGGTAAACCACAGAGCGGTAACACCCAACTGGTTAAAATAATCCAAGTGCTGGCGGATTCCCTCCAGGTCGCCACCATGTCGCAGACTAGGCTCTGCACGGTTGCAGGTCTTATCACGCATCGTCTTAAAGGCATCATTCTTCAGATTGCCATTGGCAAAACGGTCTGGCATCAGCATATAGAGCACATCTTCATTAGAGAAACCGATGCGCTTATCGCCCGCCATCTCACGGTTTTTCAACACATACTTTACCTTCTTCGACTGTTTGCCCTGCTTGAAGTTGAGGGTCATCTCACCAGCCTTTGCCCCATCGAGGTTAAGATAAACCAGGAGATAATTAGGAGAATCAAGGCGAGCGATGCTATCTACCTTCACACCCGGATAGTCTACCGTTACATCGGCATTCTTGATATCCTTGCCATACACCATCAGCTGGAGTGAAGCATCTTTCATGCCCACATACCAGTCGGTAGGTTCAATGCGGTTCACGTTGACCGCTGCATTCATACTTATTGCACTACTCATAAGCAATAAAGAAGCTATTATCTTTTTCATATTACACCATATTATATATATAAACTATTTCTGATAAAGTATCAGGGCTGACTGAGGGGCAACCTCAACTTCCTTTCCCGAAACAAAGCCTAAGCCTTCCTCGTTGATTATACCATTGCAGCAAGCCACGGTATAATTACCCTCAGGAATCTGCATCTTCTTTGCCTCCTTATTGAAGTTATAGATCACGATGATGTTCTTCCAGGCATCAATGCCCTCCAGATTTTTGAGCTGGAAACCTTCGAGGCAAGTCTGCTTGTTGCCATTGGCATCCTGACTAGGCAGGAACTCCAGATGCTGACGCACCTTATCGCCTGTTGAAAGACGGAAGGCAGGATGATTCTTGCGGAGCTGGATCAGACTCTTGTAATAAGCAAACGCCTGCGGATATTTCTGCAGATTGGTCCAGGTAAACTGGTTGATGCTGTCAGGAGAGTTATAGCTGTTGTGTACTCCCTTCTTGTCGCGGAGCATCTCCTCGCCGGCAAGGATGAAAGGAACACCCTGTGAAGTGAAGACGCAGGTCTGCGCAAGCTTATCGATGCGGAGCAACTCGGCAGTACGTATCGCTTCAGGGATATTCTTGTCGGTAAGAGATGCGATGCTTGCCTTCAGACGGTCTACCAGACACATATCGTCATGGCAGCTTACATAACTGATCTGCTCGGTAGGATTGTTGGTCCACGGCTCCTTGTCATAGTTCACCTTTGTCATATCCACCTGCGGATGAGCAATGCCACCCACGATACCAAACTTCAGACTCTCCTCCTGACCTGTAAGACCAGCCAGGAGCGCACCCTGATGGTCATCAGAGAAAGGACCACGGAGCGCATCGCGCATATCATCGCTGAAAGCACCGATGCCCTTGAGCTGCTGGGTATTCGCCTTCACCGCCAGTTTCTCGGTAGGATAAGCACAACTGCCTGCACTCCATCCCTCACCATAAATATAGATGCTAGGATCGATGCGGTTTACCATCTCACGGATAGCCTGCATGGTTTCGATGTCATGAACACCCATCAGGTCGAAACGGAAACCGTCGATATGATATTCGTCTATCCAATATTTCACGCTCTCCAGCATATACTGACGCATGAGAGGCTTTTCAGAAGCAGTCTCGTTGCCACAGCCTGAACCGTCAGAATACTTACCATCCTTGGTCTTGCGATAATAATAATCAGGATAGGTACGCTGGAAATTGCTGCCGTTGATATCGAAAGTATGGTTATATACGGCATCGAAAATCACTCGAATGCCTGCCTTATGCAGCGCCATCACCATCTCCTTGAACTCCTTGATGCGGGTTGCTGGAGAATAAGTGTCGGTAGCGTAACTGCCTTCCGGCACATTATAGTTCTTCGGATCATACCCCCAGTTGAACTGCGGTTTGTCGAGTCGGGTCTCATCTATAGAAGCGAAATCGAATACAGGCTGGAAGTGGATGGCGTTGATGCCCAGATTCTTGAGGTATTCGATGGCCTTAGGCTCGGTGAGGGCGAGATATTTACCCTTATATTTCAAGCCGGATGTAGGAGAAATGGAGAAATCACGCACGTGAAGCTCGTAGACAACGAGATCGGCTGGCGATTTCAGAGCAGGACGCACGTCCTGACCCCATCCAGATGGATCGGTATCATACAAATCTACGATGGCGCCACGGTTTCCGTTCACACCAACTGCTTTGGCAAATGTACCTGGTGTTTCACCCTTGCCAATATCAAAGGTATAGAACTTTCCCTTGAGGTTGCCCTTTACAGTAGCCTCCCAGCGTTCATCAGCCAACTTCTTCATTTTCAGCGTTTTATAAGCCTTTCCTCCCTGACCTTGCTTATAAAGTCGGAGGGTTACAGAAGACTTTTGGGCTGTTGGAGCATTCAGGATAAACATGGTTTTCTCCTTGGAATACATCATCTCATTGAATGTCTGCTGGGCATTCAATGAAGTTGGTAAAACGGTTGCTGTCAATGCTGCAATTATTAGTTTTTGGACATTCATATTGTTAAGTTGTTGTTATACAGGACATTAAAGCGAACTGAGCGAAGAAAACCGTGACAAATTATCTACGCTCATTTTTAGCGTATTTCCGACCAACCGGACAATTGGACGGAAATACGGAAATTATAGGCTTATTTAGCGAGCAATGAGATGGCGAAACCACCACCACGTGCTTCATTAATCTTCAAAACATCACCCTTCTTCATTGTCTTGTGAACAATCTTGTAAGATTTAGGGTTCTTCTCGTAGTCAGCATTCTTGCCGTCCTGATAAATAGCGCAAACATACTTCTTGCCCTTATCCAGGAAGTCGAGCTTTACTACGGCTGTGCGGGCTGCATCAGTCTTACCGCCTACAAACCAGTTATCGGTTCCCTTTGCCTTGCGGGCTACGGTGATATACTTGGCTGGCTCTGCCTCCAGATACTTGGAGTCATCCCAGTCGCAAGCTACGGCGCGGATGAACTGGAAGGCATCATCATACTTCTCATAATGCTCTGGAAGATCGGCAGCCATCTGCAGCGGACTGTACATTACGAGATAGAGCGAAAGCTGACCACAGAGAGTGGTATGAACATAACTCTTATTGTTGCTCCACTCAGAAAGCTTGGTCTCGAAGATACCAGGAGTATAATCCATCGGACCACCCTGCAGACGGGTGAATGGCAACATCACGGTATGATAAGACTTGTTACCGCCAAATGCCTCATATTCTGTACCACGTGCACTCTCGTTACCCACCAGGTTAGGCCAGGTGCGGCAGATACCTGTAGGACGGGTTGCCTCATGGGCATTCACCATGATATGATGCTTGGCAGCGGTCTCGATGACACGCTGGTAGTGATTGTTCATCAACTGGCTGTAGTGATACTCACCTCTTGGGATGATATCTCCCACATAACCGGTCTTTACGGCATCATAACCATATTTGTTCATCAGGTTGAAGGCATCTTCCATGTGGCGCTCGTAGTTGAGAGCTGCAGAAGATGTCTCGTGGTGCATCATCAGCTTCACGCCCTTAGAGTGAGCATATTCGTTGAGCATCTTGATGTCGAAGTCTGGATATGGAGTCACGAAGTCGAAGACATCGAGCTTCTGATGACCGAACCAGTCTTCCCAACCTTCGTTCCAGCCTTCTACCAAAACTTCCTGCAAACCGTTCTTGGCTGCAAAGTCGATGTAGCGCTTCACTTCCTCGTTGGTTGCACCATGAGTACCGTTAGGCTTGCACTTGCTGTAATCAGTAACGCCGAGGCGCACAGATGGCAGATCGTTGGTATAGCTCCAGGTCTTGGTGCCCACAATCATGTTCCACCATACACCGCAGTACTTTGTAGGATGAATCCAGGATGTATCCTTAATCTTGCAAGGCTCGTTAAGGTTCAATGTCAACTTGCATGAAAGCATATCACGGGCATCATCACTTACCAGCACGGTACGCCAAGGGGTATTGAATGGAGTCTGGATAAATCCCTTTCTGCCCACGGCATCAGGAGTAAGCCAAGACTCGAAGGTCAATGTTTTCTCGTCCAGATTGAGATGCATGGTAGGATAATCCAGACAGGCAGCCTCATGGATGTTGATGTAGAGTCCGTCCTTGGTCTTCATCTGGAGAGAGGTCTGAACACCGGTATCAGAGAAGACGGTGGTAGATGAATTACTCTTGTAAGCTTCACGGTTTTTCGCAATAATTGGGCGAATGCCTGTCAATGGAGTAATGTTGTAATCATACTCCTGTGTATCATAATCACCAGGAATCCAGTAAGCGGTATGATCGCCTGCCATGGCAAACTGGGTATGCTCCTCCTGGATGACAAAATAATTCAGACTTTCCTGTTGTGGGAACTCATAGCGCAAGCCCATACCATAATCATATACACGGAAACGGATGGTAATGTTACGCTTAGAAGCAGCCTGGTTCAGGTTTACCTCCATCTCGTTGTAATGGTTGCGGATGGTAGCGGTCTCGCCCCATACCGGCTTCCAGGTTTCATCGAAGGTCGATGTCTTGCTGCCGGTTTCAGTAAAACCATCCATCAGGCTGGTTTCCTCCATGCCCTTAGAGGCATGTTTATCCTTAGCCAGTTCCAATCCTAAGTGGGATGGCTTGCATACAGTCTTTCCCTTATAGCTCATCTCATAGGTAGGCTGTCCCTTTTCGGTCAAAGAGAATGTTACCGAGACGTTGCCGTTAGGCGACTTTACGGTCTGGGCCGCTGCCAACATAGGAAGCAAGAGACCTATCACTAATACATTCAGTTTTTTCATACTGTTCAGTTGTTGTTTATTCTTGTTTTTGAATCTTCGTTAGTTTATCTCAATCATTATCTGTTTATTCTTAAGATAGTGCAAAGATACAAAAAACAAAAATACCCTCCACATTTGGGAGGGTATTTTTCTGCAAATGAGTGTGCAAACGTTTGCACTGTATATATAATCATGTTAGTTAGACTCTTCCAGACTGCGAAATCATCTCTGTGATATTCTGCACGAAACGCTTATCAGCAGCCAGATCCTCTATGTTGAGGTGCATGCGATAACGCCAGTAATGCTTAGGGTTAGCCGGGATATTGATACGCTCGGCATCGGCATCTGGTAGACGGAGAGCCTCATCGGTAGCCAACCAGTCCTGGATGCTCAATATGCAGAGCATGGATGGAGAGGTGAGATGGCGGCTGATGATGTCACTAGCCAACCAGCCTGGGAGTGGATGAGGTGCTGGTCCCTGACGGTAGAGCATCGTATTGTAATACTCCTGGGTACGCTGGACATTCTCATCCCACCACATGCGCAGAGTAGGCATATCGTGGCTCGAAATGGTACATACCGAACGGTATGGGTTACGGCTCAGATGTCCGAACTTAACCGATGGATCCTTTGGCATGCTCTGGAGTTCCAGACTCAATATCTTCAACTCGTCCATTACCCAAGGCACACAGTCTGGCACCATACCGAGGTCTTCGGCACAAACCAGCATGCGGGTAGCCTGAACCAGTTTAGGAAACTTTTTCATCGCCTCCTGATACCAGAACTGGTTGTTGCGGCGATAGAAATAGTCGTTGTAAAGGCGGTTGAACGCAGCCTTGTCATTATCATAGAGCGACTCGTAGATAAAGTCGAGCTGGGCTGAGATACGTGGATGGAAGACGCCAGGGTTGGTATGATCGCGTACGAAGAGTACATCGCTAATCAGGGCATACAAGCCATCACGCAGCCAGAGTTCCTTCTCATCTGTTGCGTCAGCAAAGAGTGCTTCTACCTTGCGCTGGGTATCTACCTCAGGCTTCATCTGATAACGTTCGTCATCCAGACGGTCGAGATACTTCTCCTTTACCTCGCCGGCACGCTCATGGAACACACGGTCCAATACCCAATCGGTAATGAACGGACGGGTGAAACGGTCTTCCTGGAAGTGCAAACCATAGCTTTCTATCTCTTCACGGCTCATAGCAAGCGCCGGTGCAAACTGTCCGAGCAATCCATGTACGCTATGTACCGGAATCTCCCAGATACGGAAGAAGCCCAATACGTGGTCGATGCGGTAAGCATCAAAGTATCTTGCCATGTTCTTGAAACGGCGGTTCCACCACTGGCAGCCATCCTTCAGCATCTCAAACCAGTTATAGGTAGGGAATCCCCAGTTCTGACCATTGGCAGAGAAGTCATCTGGTGGAGCACCCGCCTGACCATTGAGGTTGAAGTATTTAGGTTCCGTCCATACATCGCAACCATTGCGGTTTACACCGATTGGAATATCACCCTTCAAAATAACGCCCTTAGTCTTGGCATGCTCGTGAGCCTCCTGCATCTGTCGGTCCAGTACGAACTGTACGAAATAGAAGAACGCCACGTTCTTGTAAGCAGCAGTCTTAGGGTCGGCAAGCGCCTTGCGCTCAGCCTCATCCCATACCTGATGATCTGGCCACTGGTTGAAATCAGCCGTACCATTCTTATCACGCAGGTATGAATATTGTGCGTAAGGAACCAGCCACAGTTCTGTATCCTGGAAGAAAGCCTTGTATTCGGCTGTCTTCATCATCTTTTCACCTTCCTGATTGAAGATTTGGCGCAAATAATTTATCTTGAAATCATTTACTTTCTCGTAATCTATCTTATCCAGTGCGTTCAACTCAGCACGTGTCTTCTCAGCCTCAGCACGAGCCTTGGCATTCTTCAGCTCAGGGAGAGCATGGAGGTCGGCATACTGCGGATGAATAGCGAAGACGCTGATGCAGCTGTATGGATAACTGTCAGTCCATGTATGAGTGATGGTGGTATCATTGATAGGAAGGAGCTGGAGCACCTTCTGACCGGTAGAAGCCACAAAATCAATCATGGTCTTCAGATCACCGAAATCACCGATACCGGCACTCTTACGGGTACGCAATGAGAATACTGGCACCTGCGTTCCGGCAAGTTTGCGGTTATACAGAGCGAAGGAAGCCTGGTCGAGTTCATAAGACACCAACTCACCTGCCTTCATCTCCGGCAAATCCACGGTTCTGTTCATGCTGTTTTCCCAGAGAAGCTCGTTCTTTGCATTTCTGAAAGCCACGAACTTAAACTCCAGATGACTGCCCTCAAGATGAGTCGCATCAATATCAGCCACCCATTCATTATAGGTATGCTGAGTCATCGGAAGAATCTTCTGCACATCCCAAGCACCCAAAGCTTTATCTGCACCCAATACACCCAGACGCTCACCATCGCGAAGCTGAGGAGCACGGACTATCAGACGCACAATCTTGCTGCCCGTTTCCGGCTTCATCACCTGTGGAACCTGATGATTGATGCAATCGGTAAAGGCACTGCTGTAGAGGAAAGCATCCTCAGGCATAGTCTTCCAATGATCGTAAAGGGTATAAGCCGCAGCCTTCTTGGCATTTACTTCGAGCTGATGCTTAATCATAAGCCATTCGGTCTTGACTGCTCTACCTTCACGTTCTACACTATAATAATAGGTATACGATTTTTCTGGTGATTCAACACACCAGTCGCATGCCCATCTTTCACCATCTGTTGTCTCGAGAGGAAGTTTCAGTTCACCTTCCTCCGTCTGAATGTTTACGACGATCTGTTCGCCGAACATTGCTTTATACTCAATATTAAACTGTACTGTCATAAGACTCTTAAAGGCTCTTGAAAATGTTATAATTTATATTTGCTGCTACAAAGGTAAGAAAAACGTATGAAAAACGTATCAGAAATTTGCATTTTTTCTCACACAAACCTTGCAAACGTTTGCACATTCCCCACTCCGTAGAAACAATCAATTAATCGTTCACTCTGTTACTTACACCTATTTCTTATACTTGATAATACTCACAGACAGCGCACCCGCAATCAGCAGGATACCTGCCACAATCATCATATCGCTCTGATGAGAACCCACCAGACTCAGGACAGTTCCACCGCAGATGGCAGCCACAATCTGAGGGATACAGATAGTTCCGTTAAACAGACCGAGATAAGCACCCATGTGACCATATCCCTGCAAAGCATTGGTAACAAAGGTGAAAGGCATCGCCAGCATGGCTGCCCAACCGGCACCAATCATCAGGAACGGAATAAACTGCAGATACTGGTCATGCAGGAATGGTATCAGGGCAAAACCCACACCACCGATAACCAGACTGACAGCGTATGCCACCTTCGTATTCTTAAACAGAGGGAGAATCACAGCCCAGATAACACTACCTACAGCCTGAACTGCAAAGAGAATGCCCACCCAGTTGCCTGCCTCCTGGAATGCTTCAGAAGCAGGATCGGTCGTATTCCATACGGTTTCAGCGATGGCTCCCGTAGAATAATTCCAGAGATAAAGGAAACCAGCCCAGCAGAAGAACTGAACCAGTCCCACCTTCCAGAAGGTAGATGGCGCCTTGCGCAGCAAAGTAATCCAACCGGCCTTGTCTTCAGAAGCCTCAGCATTAGGATTCTTCACTCTTTCCTCTTCACTCTTCGCTTCATTATACTCCGCATACTGCTGTGGATTCCACTCCTTCACCTTCATCGTGGTGTAGATAACACAGAGAATCAGGATAGCCGCACCGATATAGAACGACCAGATGACAGAATCAGGAACCACACCCTTCTCAGCATAATTTTTGATACCGAGGAAGGTAAAGAGGAATGGGAAGATATATCCGGCTACAGAACCGGCATTGCAGAGGAAACTCTGGATAGAGTAAGCCTTTGCTTTCTGTTTTTCATTTACCATATCGCCTACCAGCATCTTGAACGGCTGCATCGCCATGTTGATGCTCGTATCGAGGAACATCAGTGCTATCAGTCCGAAGAGCATCGCACCGCTCACGGTCAGTCCGAGCGAACCGGCGTTCGGGAGCAGGCACATCACCAGGACGGCAATCGTAGCACCCACAAAGAGATAAGGGATGCGGCGGCCGAAGCGGCACCACGTCTTATCGCTCAACGTGCCCACGATAGGCTGAACCAGAATTCCCATCAGAGGAGGGAGAATCCAGAAATAACTCAAGTTGTGTGGGTCAGCACCCAACGTTGCAAAGATTCGGGAGATATTGGCGCTTTGTAGGGCGTAGGCAATCTGTACTCCGAAAAATCCGAAGCTCAAGTTCCAGAGCTTCCAGAAACTTAAATCAGGTTTTTGTTTCATCGTTATATTGTTTTTATATTTTTATCTTGTTGTTCCTCTCACCACGAGTCGTGTTCTCACCACTCTCTTCTCCACCTCATCTCTAGGGATGGAGCCTTCCACCTGACCAATCAGAATATTGGCAGCTTCCTCGCCTACGGCTACACCTCGCTGCTCAACCGTAGTAAGCATCGGGTCGCACGCCTTGGCACGGTCACCATTGGTGAATCCGCAGATGCTGATTTCTTCAGGCACCTTGAATCCCATGCGCTTGGCGGTATAGAGAATGCCGATGGCCGTATCATCATTGATGGCGAAGAAAGCATCCGGACGATCTTCCTCTATCAGAATATCCGGCGTTATTGCTTCGGCACTGGCACGGTCATCGCAGATCTTCACCCAGTCAGGGTTCTCCGTCAACCCATGCTTTACCAGCGCATCATGATAACCGTTATATCGGTTCTTGGAGATTTCCAGATTCATCGACGAGCCGTAGAAGGCAATCTTCTTACAGCCCGTATCAATCATGTGGGTAACGGCAGTAAAGGCACCCATATAGTCATCTACCACCACTCGCGAGCAGTTCACGCCCGTACATATTCTATCATAGAAGATGAGCGGCAGCCCATTCTGCAGCAGTTTTTCGAAATGGTCATACTGCTTGGTATCCTTCGCCAGCGAAACGATGATGCCACAAACCTTGTTCTGATAGAAGTCTTCACAGATGGCCACCTCCTTATCGTAACGCTCGTTACTCTGCGCCACCATCACACGGTAACCTCTGGCTCTAGCCTCTTCCTCTATACCCGAAAGCACCGACATGAAGTAATAGTGTACCACCTGAGGCACAATAACTCCAATCACCTTCATCGGCTTCACCTTATTATGTCTTAAAGCTTCACCCAGGAAATTAGGAAAGAAGTTATGTTCACGCGCGTATTTCTGAATACGCTCCTTTTGGGCAGTACTGATACGAGAACTGTCCTTCAATGCCCGGCTCACCGTGGCAACACTTACGCCCAGGTTGCGAGCAATATCTTTCATTGTTATTGTTTCTTTATCGCCCATTGCTATTAGTTGTGCTGCAAAATTACGAAATATCCTCAATATTGGTCAGAATTCATTGACATAAATCAAGTAAATTCTGTGCAAACGTTTGCACAAAATAAATAACGGAATTAACATAAAAATAGTACAACATAAGAGAAAAGAACTTAATTTTGCACACAGAAACGACAAGTTTATGGGCAAGCGCCCCATTCCTACCTTATATAATATAAGTAATAAGATGCCAGAAAGACCACGAAAAGAGCCAGAACGACATTTTGAGTAGGAACGACAACAACTTAAGCCAAGAAGAAAAGAAGAAAAAGTAGATAAATAAATATAATTCATTAACTTAAAAATCAAGCAAATGATGAAGCAGGTTAAAATTAAATTGCCTCTCAGAGCGTTGACCCTAGCAAGCGGTCTGCTTCTGACGGTGAGTTCCTTTGCGCAGACAAATGCAGTTAAGGGACATGTGAAAGATGCTTCTGGTGAGCCTATCATGGGTGCTACCATTACAGTTAACGGTAAGGCAGTGGGCATTACCGACATGGATGGTAACTTCTCAGTTGATGCAGCGCCAGGTGCCAATCTTACTTTCACCTATCTGGGTATGACTCCAAAAACAATCAAAGCAACATCTAACATGATGATTACCTTGGTTGACGACCAGAAGTCTTTGAACGAGGTCGTTGTCATTGGTTATGGTCGCGCTAAGAAGAACGACTTGACTGGTTCTGTTACAGCTATCAAGCCAGATGAGATGTCAAAGGGTATCACAAGCAGTGCCTCAGATATGTTGGTAGGTAAGATTGCCGGTGTAGATGTACAGACTGGTGGCGGTCAGCCTGGTTCTGGCGCACAGATTCGTATCCGTGGTGGTGCTTCTCTGAGTGCTTCTAATGACCCTCTCTACGTAATCGATGGTTTGGCTATTGACAACAATACCAACAAGGGTATGAGTAACGTCTTAGCCATGATTAACCCTAACGATATCGAGAGCTTCACTGTATTGAAAGATGCTTCTGCTACAGCTATTTACGGATCCCGTGCTTCTAATGGTGTCATCATCATTACAACCAAGAAGGGACGTTCTGGCCAGAAACCATCTGTTACTTATAATGGCAACGTAACACTGTCAACCATCCAGAAGAAATATGATGTGATGAATGCCAGCGAGTACAAGCAGGCTCTTACCTCTCTTGGTATCGACACAAGCACATTAGGCAGTTACGATACAGACTGGCAGAATGAGATTTTCCGCACCTCTGTTTCTACTAATCACAACATTAGTATTCAGGGTGGTCTGAAGAATATGCCTTATCGCGTCAGCTTAGGTTTCGAAGACAACAATGGTATTGTCAAGACAACATGGATGAAGCGTTTCAATACATCTGTCAATGTTGCTCCTTCTTTCCTCGATAAGCACTTGAACTTCAACTTCACAGCGAAGTATATGTTCGAGAAGGACCGCTATGCAAAAGTTGGTGATGCTATCGGTAATGCATTGTCAATGGATCCTACACAGCCTGTATATGGAAATGGTGAAGACTACAAATACGTTGGTGGATATTTCCAGTACTTGCAGAACAAGAGCGACCAGATTAGCGATCCTGATTGGAAGAAGATGGCTGCCTCTCAAGTTACACAGAACCCAGTTGCAGCTCTCGACAACTACAAGTGTATAGCAAAGTCTAATGATATTTCAGGAAACCTTGAGGTAGACTACAAGATTCATGGCTTCGAAGACTTGCATTTGCATGCTGCCATCGGTGCCCAGTATACAGATGGTAAGCAGAATGAAGACATTTCCAAGTATTCCTTCTCTAACAACTATTTTGGATATTATGGCACTGACCATCAATACAAATATAGCATCGAAGGAAAAGCTTTTGCTGAATATGCACACAAGTTCGGTGTTCATGATATCGACATCATGGCAGGTGCAGAGCAGAGCCACTACCACAGAACAGGCTATAACTACGGAAGTGGTATTGATGAGTACTTGAGAGACAACAATCCTCAGTTCGTTGAAGCAGATGGTAAAATGAACTATATATATAGTCCAACGTATCAGAAGAACACCATGTGGAAGGCTCATAACTCATTGGTGTCTTACTTCGGACGTTTTAATTACAACTTGTTAGATCGCTATTTGCTTACAGCAACATTCCGTGCCGATGGTTCTTCTCGTTTCAAAAAAGGCAAGAAGTGGGGTTACTTCCCTGCTGCAGCCTTTGCTTGGAAGATTAACAACGAACCTTTCTTGAAGGACGCAAAATGGCTTGATGAGTTGAAGCTCCGCTTGGGTTGGGGTATGACTGGTCAGCAGAATGGTATTCCAGACTTCTACTATACTCCTGTATATACAGTCAGCGATACTTATGCACAGTATCCATTTGGTGACAAATATTATATAACCATGCGTCCATCAGCATACAATCCTGAATTGACTTGGGAAAAGACAACAACCTACAATGCTGGTTTAGACTTCACCGCTCTCAATGGTCGTTTCGGTATGAATGTGGATGGTTACTATCGTAAGACTACCGACCTTCTGTCAACAATTGCCGTCGCCGGTGGTACTACCTTTGGCGACCAGCTTCTGAAGAATATTGGTTCTTTGGAAAACTATGGTGTTGAATTGGCATTCGATGTCAAGCCTATTGTTACAAAGGACTTCATATGGGATGTAACCTACAACGTAGGATGGAACCACAACGAAATTACACAATTGGATGCAGGTTTGCAAGACTGGGTATGGACTGGAGATAAAGTATCTCGTGGTAACAACACCAAGATTCAGGTAAACAAGGTAGGTCAGCCTATCAAATCATTCTATGTTTTCCAGCAGGTTTATGATGAAAACGGCAAACCTATCGAGGGTCTGTATGTTGACCGCGACGGAAATGGTACAATCGATGATGACGACCGCTATTGCTACAAGAGCCCAGCTCCTGACGTAATCATGGGTCTCACCACCAAGTTCATCTATAAGAACTGGGACTTCAGTGCAGCATTCCATGCCTCAATCGGCAACTATGTTTACTACGATTTCTTGAACGAGAAGGCAGTTTTAGCCGACCTCAGTAAAGACAACATCTTCAGAAATACTACAGCAGAAGCTGTTGATCTTGGTTTCTGGGGTAAAACCTCAAAAGCAACCAACACCAGTGACTACTTCGTACGCAATGCTTCTTACTTGAAGTGTACAAACATGACATTGGGATATAGCTTCCCTGCATTGATCAAGGTTGGTGCTGAGAAGATTTGCAGTGGTCGAATTTTCTTCACAGTTCAGAACCCATTCATCATTTCCAAGTATAAGGGTATTGACCCTGAGGTAAGCAGTGGTATCGACAGTAATCCTTACCCACGTCCAATAAGCTTCCAGCTTGGTTTGAATCTTAACATCTAAAAATAAAAAAGGAGACAATTATGAAAAAAATATTTATAACGGCTGCAATGGCAAGTATGTTGTGCATGGGCTTTGTCTCATGCGCAGACGAACTGAATATCAAGTCCATTGATCCACAGTCTTCCCCAACATATACTGCGGAGGGCCTCTTGGCTAAACAGTATGCAACCCTCGGTCTTACAGGTCAGAAAGGTGCTGCTGGTTCACCAGACTTGAGTGGAGACGAGGGTGAGAGCGGATTTATCCGTACCGTCTTCAACTTGCAAGAATTAATGACAGACGAAATTTTGTGGGCATGGCAAGACGATGAAGGTATTGCCGCTATTACCCACATGAACTGGGATAAGAGTAATGCACGAGTAAACTGGGCATACCAGCGATTAATTTTCGACATCACCCTGTACAACCAGTTTATTTCCGAGCAGACAGGTAAGATGAGCGAAGATAAGATTGCAGAAGTCCGCTTCCTCCGTGCCCTGAACTACTATTATTTCCTCGACCTGTATCGCAAGGCTCCTTTCAAGGAAACCTTCGACAGCAATCTCCCTATTGAGAAAAGCGGCAAGGATCTCTACGAGTGGCTTGACAACGAGTTGACTACCATCGAGCCTATGATGGCAGAGGTGGGTGCTTATAATAACAGTGAGAATTTCGGACGTGCCGACCGTGGTGCAGCTTATGCCCTCCATGCTCGTTTGGCACTTAACTCAGCTGTTTATACAGATGGTCAGGTTAAGGACTACCAGAAGGCTATCGATTATTGCGACAAGATTATCAATAGCAAAAAATACGACCTTTCTCGAAAAGCAAAGAATGGCTACAGCGGTTACCAGCAGTTGTTCATGGGCGACAATGATTGCAATCCAGAGGCAATGAAGGAAATTATCTTTGCTGTTCGTCAGGATGGTTTGAAGACTCGCCAGTATGGCGGTTCTACTTATCTCGTAGCAGCCTGCACCAAAGCTGGCATGCCATCAGCAAGTACCGCTGACCCTTGGAAATGTATCTTTGCACGCGAAGACTTGGTTAAGAAGTTCTTCCCTAAAGGGGATATTCCTATGGCAACGACAGATGATGTTTTAGCTAATGCAACAAAGGATCAGATTATCGCAAAAGATAATGAGAAAGGCTACGGCACAGACGCTGTTATAGCAAAGGCAAAAGACGACCGAGCTTTGTTATACATGGGTGTAGGTGGCTGCGAAAGTGGAAAAGTTCGTACACTCAATCCAGGTGAAGCTATCACAGACCCTCTGAATGGTGCCGCTATCGTAAAGTGGAGCAATTTCCACGCAGATGGTACAGCACAGCATGACCAGAACTTTTCAGACACCGACATTCCATTGTTCCGCCTGGCAGAAATCTATCTGACCCGCGCAGAGGCAAAGTTCCGTCTCAACGGCAGTCAGGATGGTTTGGCTGACATCAAGTTAGTTCAGGACCGTGCTAACCGTGCTCCTGATTTACAAGCTACATCAGTAGATAATCAGACCCTTATAGATGAATGGTGCCGTGAGTTCTTCATGGAAGGTCGCCGCCGTTCTGACTTGGTTCGCTTTGGCTTATTCTCAGGTTCTAAGTACCTCTGGAGTTTCAAGGGTGGTGTACCTAATGGTTCAGGTATTGAATCACATTTCGATATCTACCCTATTCCAGGCAATGAGACAAAGAATAACCCTAACATGACACAGAACCCAAAATACTAATTGTTAGGTTAACAGATTAAATTAAAAAAGAAAGAATTATGAAAAAGATATTCAAATTCATGCTGTTGCCAGCATTGGTACTCCCTTTGCTCTTTACATCATGCGATGATGACAGAGACAGCAACCCTACATTGGACTTGAGTCATGTTGCAGATGGATTTGTATTGAACACTCCTGCCGTAGCAGAAAACAATACTTACGATCTCATCAGTGCAAAAAGTTTAAGATTGACATGTTCTCAGCCAAACTATGGTGGAGTACCTTACTCTATGAGATATTACGTACAGGTATCTATCGATCCTGCATTCGTCAGCGATGGTACTGCTACTCACACAGAGTTAGCGACATTCTATAGAACTGCCGATATGCAAGTTAATGCAACTGAAATAAACAACGCTATAGTAGCTCTCTTCCAGGCTGCAAATCCAGATACAAGTGTTCCTGCAGAAATGCCTATTTACATTCGCTTGCGTGCTGTGATTGGAGACGCTACTGATACAAGTTTGGGCGAGACATTCTCAAATACCATCACCTTGCGTTCTGTGAAGGCTACTTATGAGGCTCCTGATGCTAAGTTCACTGACAACCTCTACTTGATTGGTAGTTCTATCCAGACTCCATGGAAGAGTTGGAAACCAATTCCTAAGGTCTTTGGTTTGGAAGGTAACTACTATGGTATAATCTACTTGCCAGCTGGTGGTGAGTTCAAGTGGGGTACAGAAAACAATGACTATCGCGGTATTAACCGTCTTAAGGAAATCAACGATGTAGCTGGTGCAGGTATCTCTGCAGGTGAGGAACAAAACATCAAGGTAACCAACGCAGGTTGGTACACTCTCTTGTTCAAAGGTAAGATTACAGAAGACAAGAAGAATATCGACTGGACACTGTCAGTTTACCCAACAAAGGTTTACATCTTAGGTGGTAGTGTTGAGATGGCTGGTACTTGGGCATTTGATGACGCTTATGCTCTGACAGCTCCAGCAGATAAGAATGGCAAATGGGTTTCTCCAGCATTCACTGCCAGCGCAGAACTTCGCGCAGCTGTCAAGGTGGGCGATTTGGACTGGTATAGAACAGAATTCACCGTTTACAAAGGCAACTTATTCTGGCGTAGATATGATATCGTAAACAACTGGGCTGAGACTGAGGGCCCAGATTACTCTGTAACTACCCAAGTTGGACAGAAGTTGTATATCGACTTTGATAATTACACAGCAGAAGTTAAATAATTAAGACCAAAGCACAATGAAAAAAACATTATTATATAGCTTAGCAGTCTTGGCAAGTGTTACACTTGCCAGCTGCAACGGCGACTACGATGATTGGGCTAATCCTCAGACCAATCCACAGGAGGCCTCAGCTGCCAAATACGGAATTACTTTCGCTGCAGGTACTGAAGCTGAAAGTAGCTTGCCAGACAATGACGGTATTATCAATCTCGTCACAGTCAATTCATCAGATGCAGATGTTACAGGTTTCACACTCAAAGACTTGAAAGTAAATGGCGAAGCCATTAAAGGCAAAATCAACGGTAACAGCATTCAGGTAGACGCAACAGAATTGGAGAAGATTCTCTGCAGCCAGAACAAATCACGCGCAAGCGTTGCTCGTGACATCAACGTTGAGTCTAAGGTTTCTGCCAACTTGGCATCAGGTGATGCCGTTGCCATCAATACCGTAGGTCAAACTACAGGTAAGCTCACACCAACCCCAACTCCTACTATCGATGAGAAAGGTTACTACATGCTCGGTGAAGTTAATGGCAATGGATGGAAGCAAACAAAACCTGTATGGATGAACAAAGTGTCTGATGGTGTTTACCAGCTCAAGGTCACCACAGAGAAAGATAAGAACTATTTTAAGTTCTACGAAGGTAGCAAGTGGGATGAAACCGGCAACTGGGATGTTATCAACACAGGTGTCATGGGTTGCGAGAAAGACGGTAGCGAAGATGCTTCTGGTATAATCTATTATACTGGCGACAGCTGGGGTACTCCACAGTCAATGGTTATCGTAGGTACGGGTACATGGATTGTAACTCTCGACATGAACAACCTGTCTTACTCTGTAGGCAAGCCTATCCTCTATATGGCAGGTGATGCTAATGGCTGGAACCATAGTGACGTTCTCAATAGTGATGATGGTGTTAAATTTACAGGTTATATGTACCTGAACCAGAATGGCTTCAAGTTCAGTACTCAGCCAAACTGGAAAGGCACTAGCTATGGTGCAGACTTTGATACTGCTCCTGATGCAGGAAACATCGTGATAACAGAAGAAGCAGGTTTCTATCAGGTAGATGTTGACTTGTCTGCGAAGAAGTACACACTGACTCCATTTACTATTGGTATCATTGGCAACGCAACTCCTAAAGGTTGGGATGGCGATACGAATATGACATATAATCCGGAAGAGCGCTGTTGGGAACTTAAGGACGTCACATTGATTGATGGCGAAATGAAGTTCCGTCACACAAACGATTGGTCTCTCAGTTGGGGTGGAGAATTAGATAACCTCACTACACAGAATGGTCCAAACATCGCTGTAGCAGCTGGTACTTACGACATTAAGCTTGTGGTTAATTGGGCAGAAGGAACAGCAAAGTGTGAGATGACAAAGAAGTAAGCATTTGCTTCATCAAATAAACTTAAAATTAATAGGCGGCTCTCAATTCCGGGAGTCGCCTATTTTTTCTTTTTCTCCTCACCCTTTTCAAGTATTTTTTCCCTAAAACCTTGGAAGTTACGAGGAAAAGTCGTATCTTTGCACCGAATAAGTACAACATTTATATTTTTATGATTATGAGAACAGGCGACAAAGTATTAATATCTCCAGACTTGACACATGCCAAAGACTGGACACAGGGCGAAGTGATTGAAGTTGAGAACAATCCTTTCGTAGGAATTGTCATCTCCGCAAAAACCGCAGATGGGAACATATTCTTTGGATATAAGGACTTATTTGAGCCAGCAAAGGAGGCAGTATGTACGCACTAGCATTTGATATGGTAATTTCTGATTTACAGAAATACTATGGCGAACCTTACAACAAGGCTTACTACGAAATAAAAGAGCTTCTAAAGAAGAATGGTTTCGAGTGGGTGCAAGGCAGTACATACATGACGATGAATGATGATTTGACTGCACTTGTAAAAACAGTTATGGAGCTTTCTAAAATAGAGTGGTTTAAGAAATCAGTCAGAGATCTAAGAGGATTCAAAGTTGAAAGTTGGTCGAACTTTACTGATTTGGTTAAAAACTCATAGAATAGGCGACTCTCCTCCAATCCGGGAGTCGCCTATTTTCTTTTTCTCCTCCCCCTTTTCAAGTATTTTTTCCCTAAAACCTTGGAAGTTACGAGGAAAAGTCGTAACTTTGCATAAGAAAAGCTGCACTCGACAAATTGAAAGCAAGCTTTCTTTGCGCTCGTTTGCATTTTCTTTGCAGAAGAAAAGCTGCACTCGGCAAATTGAAAGCAAGCTTTCTTTGCGCTCGTTTGCATTTTCTTTGTCCCAAAATCCGTATGCCTTCTGTTAGAAGACCAAATTAAGACATTACTCTATGGATAGTTTGATACAATATAACAATGCTGTCAACGCTATAAAGACAGCCATACTTCAAGGACAATATGAAGCAGCCAAAGGTGTGAACCGCATACAACTTGCTTTATATTTTGCCATCGGAAAATATCTTTCACAACATACCCGCAAAGGAGTATGGGGCGAGGGCGCATTAGCATCCATCAGCGAACAACTTCGTAAGGAACTACCTGGTCTTCGAGGATTCTCGGAAACTCAAATGAAGGATATGAGACGTTTTTATGAAGCATGGAATATGCTTGACAGCAATTCGGCGGTTGCAACCGCCGAATTGTGCTTTGAGAATTCAGCGGTTGCAACCGCTGAATTACAAAATAGTGAAAATCAGATAGATATATTCCATACTTTATCTATTTCTAATATTCCAGATTTTCCTGTTGAGGACTTCTTTAAAATACCATTCACACACCACTCTGCCATCATTAGTGGACCAAAAGAAACTTCGGCACGCTTTTATTATATTCACCGCACTGTAGAGGAACATCTTTCCGTAAAGAAGCTCCGCCAACTTATAAAGGAGGATGCTTACCATAGCCAAGGACGCATGCCTAACAATTTTACCAGGACCATCAACAATCCTAGGGATTCAGAACATCAAGAATTTCATCATGACCTTTGGCAGAGACTTTGCTTTCATCGGCAACCAATACCATTTGGAAATCTATGGTGTTGAACAATTCCCAGACCTGCTGTTTTTCAATCGAGAATTGAACGCCATGGTTTGCATAGAGCTAAAACTTGGCGAGTTTAAGACCTCTTATCTTGGGCAACTTTTTGGCTATCTCCAAATTCTCGACGACAAGGTGCGTAAGCCACACGAGAATCCGTCTATTGGAATCATTCTTTGCCAATCAGCAAACTACTCTTATGCAGAATATGCTGTTCGAGACTACAGCAAGCCGATGGGAGTTGCTACCTACAAGACGTTGGATGACATGCCTGAAAGGTTACGCAAGGCTTTGCCTGATATGAAGAAAATGATGGACTTGCTAAAAAACAAGGAAGAATAATTATTGTAAAAACAGAAAGTAAAATCATTATCATCAGGGATACGCAAGTTATCCTTGACAGAGATGTTGCGGAATTGTATGGAGTAGAAACCAGAGATATAAACAAAGCGGTTAAAAATAACCCCAAAAAGTTTCCCCCTGGTTATATTATTGAACTGAATAGCAGCGAGAAACAGGAACTGGTGGAAAATTTCCACCGGTTCAATACCCTCAAGCATTCCACTGTTGCACCTCACGCATTTACTGAACAAGGACTTTATATGCTTGCCACTATTCTGAAAGGTGATTTAGCCATCAGTACAACCATTGCCATCATTGATACTTTCACTCAACTTCGCAAATTGGCAAGAACTATAGATAAGGTGAATGAAGATGCAAAGGAGCATGGTATTTTACCAGACAAAGCAACAGAAGGTAAGATACAAGCTGCCATGAACGAAGTCTTCGCAGATAAGCTGCCATTAAAAATGCGCAGATTGACTTTTGGGGTAAATTTAGGAGTGCTGAAATTTTCTATAGAAACCACAAGAGAATCCAAAGAATAAAACAATATAAAAAGGAGGAAAGAATATGAACATGTTTGAACAGATGCCATTCAGCGAGAAGTATCCAGTCTTCCGCAAGTTGGCAGAAATAGGCGACCTCCGCAAGCTCTCCCGAGAGGAACTTGAGCTTTATGACGAGGACATCAAGAATATGCGTGATATATATGCCACCAGAAAGTTTAGTGCTTCATTCTGCTACTTCAACCACTTCATTCAGCTAACGCAGCCATATTATTCAGCCAACGCAGCCACTTCATTCAGCCAACGAAATTGACTCTTCCACCCAACGAAGTCGTATCTTCCACCCAGTGAAGTCGTATCTTTAACCCAGCGCAGTCGTATCTTTAACCCAGCGCAGTCGTATCCGTAGACTCAATGAAACGTATGAACTTGCGCAATGACGTACATGATGCGAAAGAGGCTCACTTGATGGGAACCAGAATGCTTCTGAAATTACGTCCCGACGTATCTGTTACTGCGTCGGGACGCATCTTTTGCTGCGTCGGGACGTAGCAAATGCTGCATCGGGACGTAATTTTCACTTCCTCAGTTGGCTATGATTCCTCCTCTCACCAGCCATTTCGCAAAGAAGCGGTCACTAACCAGATAGCCAGTCGGAGTCTTGCTTACCAGCTGCTTATCTACCAATGCCTTTAATGCCGTTCTCACGCTGCTCGTAGCTGGAAGATGGTGGGTGCTGATAAACTGCTGGCTCAACGGCGAAGATACCAAATGCTCACGAGCTATCGCCCCCAAAAGCATCTGCTGGTTCTCGGTTAGCCAGGCACAATAGTTCTGATAAGTCATCGCCTGCTCCTCAATCAGTTCCAGAATCACCTCATCTACCAGAGACTTCGTAATCTCGGAAGAAGCATGCTCGTAGATGCCATGCAATATCGACTGCACATACCAGGTTACACGATCAGACTGCTGATAAATATAAGAAAAGGTAGATTCATCTATCGACCTGTGCTGAGATGCCAACAAGCGATTGGCAAACTCCCGATACACCTGCTCCCCGATGCAAGGCAAAGACAACACCAGCGAACTCTGGAAGAATGGACGGTTTGCCGACAGAAACATCTCCTGCATCATGTGCTGCTGACTGCCCGAAAACACGAAATATACATTCGGCAAAAACTGGATATAAGAACGGATCATCGCCTCAACCCCATCCTCCGGATAACTTAATATCTGCTGAAACTCATCAATGGCAATGTAGCATCGCTTTCCCGATTGCTTCAAATACTCAAAGATTCGCTTCAAACTCTCCTTCCCTTCACTCGGTTTCAAGTCTAAAGAGAAAGAAGGAATGCCTGTCAATTCATCTATCGTCAGAGTAGGACGCCAGCTGCTGAAGAATTCCTGTACCTTCCGAAGGGCTGATTGGGAAACAGTATCCAGCTTTCCGATGATTTCAGAAGCCATCAGTTGCACCATCTGCTCCAGATTCTTGGTGGCAAAGATGTCGAGATAGAAACACTTCACTTCCGCGTATTGCTCCTCCATCTGATGGAATACATGATGAATTAATCCCGTCTTACCCATACGGCGTGGGGCAACCAACGTGATGTTACGTTCATTATGCAGCGAAGAAATCATTTTCTCCGTCTCTTTCTGGCGGTCGCAGAAATACTCTGCGCCCTTATAGCCATATACCACAAAAGGATTGTTCAATCTAGCCATATCTTGTTATCATTCATTATACAAACGTTCATTGCGCTTTTTACGCAACGCAAATTACGCAATAAAAAACGAGACCGCCAAATGTTTTCTAGTTTTTTAATAATAATTATCTCCTAAAGCCGCCTCTGATGTACAGACAACGGAATAAGCAATAATACTTCACACAGCATTACTGCGGAAAGGTAAAGGCTGAAGCTGCTAGCCCAGGGCATAAAAAAAACTCCCACAGATTTCACAGATTCACACAGATTCATTATCTTTAACCCAAGTTTTACATAAACGAAATTTTTTTTTAAGCTATTTGGTGGCAAAGAAAATGCAAACGAGCGCAAAGAAAGCTTGCTTTCAATTTGCCGAGTGCAGCTTTTCTTATGCAAAGATACGACTTTATCCTGAAACTCGCAAGGATTTAGGGTGGAAAAGATTTTTTGAGAAGAAAATAGGCGGCTCCCGATATGTTCGAGAACCGCCTAGTAATCTCTTCTTATTCCTTCATTTTCTGGATTTCCTCCAGTGGAAGTTCGGTGGCTGTTGATACTTGCTCATCAGAAAGGCCCATTGACAGAAGGCGGCGAGCTGTGGCTAGCTTTTCTTTTTCCATACCTTTCGCCATACCTTTCGCCATACCTTTCGCCATACCTTTTTCCATACCTTTCGCCATACCTATTTCCATACCTTTCTTTTCATCAAACTTTCTGGTGGCATATATATCACGCATATTCTTGATGTCCTCGTCATACAGCTCTAGTTCCTCTCGGGAGAGCTTGCGGAGGTCGCCTATTTCTGCCAACTTGCGGAAGACTGGATACTTCTCGCTGAATGGCATCTGTTCAAACATGTTCATATTCTTTACTATATAAATCCAACAATCAAATATATCCATACACTCTGCCTCCGTGTGCTTGTCGAACAATGGCAGTTGGAGGTACACAATACGCATTCTGTCGGACACTCGCTGGCGTGTCTGCAAGTCGGTAAGCACCAGATCGGTGCGAAACTCCTTTAATATCGGACTTTGCGATACAAAGTCCATGAAACATACCGTATAGACTGGAGCCAAGTGGTAGTCCCAGATTCCACGGATGCCTTGCTGCACAATGGCACGTGCCGTGTAATACAATGCCCTGTCGGCAAAGTATTCCTGCTCTTTCTTCTGCATCTCAACGATGACATGCTTGCCTTCGTTAGTGATGCAATAGACATCGAAGACCACACCGCGGTCATCGGGGCGCAAGCCAAGTTTTTCGGTCTTGGCAAACGTCACGTCCTTGATTACCAACTCGTCTTCAAACAGTCCGTTGAGGAATGTGATCAGACATTCTTTCGTGTCTTCGCTTCCAAATATCCTCTTGAAAGCCCAGTCAACACGTGGGTCTATAAATCTTGCCATCTGCTTACGCTTTATAAGGTCGTGGACGCAATATTGCTATTCGTTGGCAAAGATACGACTTTTCCTCGTAACTTCCAAGGTTTTAGGGAAAAAATACTTGAAAAGGATGGGGAGAAAGAAAAATAGGCGGCTCCCGGAATTGAGAGTCGCCTATAATGTATTATTAAAATAAATGTTTATTCTGCAACAGCAATGATAGCATACTCAAGTGTGATATCATTGAAGAAGATGCGGTATTTGCCAGCAGCAATCTTAATATTCTTACTGACTCCGCTTGTAATCAACTTACCAGTTGAAGAGAATTCCTGACCCTCTGCAAAGCCCCAGTTGGCTGCATCGTTCCACTCATGGTTAGCACGGATCTTAAATTCACCTGCAGGGAGAGTTGTTTCGATAAACCAGTTGTGAGGAGTAACCTCTTTCATGTCAACATCCTTCTTCCAATCGTTGCCTACACCGATAAGACCAACATGCTCGTATGCTGTTGGATTCTGATCCTCAAGCTTAGTCCATTTGTAAGTCATGGTAGAGAAATCTACCTTAAAGGTATAGAATGCACCTGGTTCTGGGCAAACGATAGAACCGCTTCCACCAATCTTGCCTTCTACAGAATTATCATCATTTTTAGCTGTACCATATGCACTGTCCCAGACGCCAAAGTCGCTACCCAACCAAATCTTCATGTTTGCATCGTCGTTCCACTGAGTAGTATAACTCTGAACCATAGCAGACTCTGCATACATGAGACAGGTCTTGTTTTCAGGTTTGTCTGACCAGCCCTGCAATTTACCTACAAGGTAATATTCAGGAGATATTTGCTTGATGGTATAAGTATAGTCCATCATGTTGATAGTAATCTGATAGATACCTGCCTTAGCTATCATTGCAGCATTAGGAGCATCTGTTGTTCCATCGTCCTTTGTGACAGATGTAACCAATGTACCACTCATTGCATCATCACCATTCTTTGTCACACCTACAACACCCTTAGGGTCATTTTGGATTGCCCAAGGATTACCTGCATCAATATTTCCTTGTGGAATAATCTTCCAATACTGATTGTCCTTGGTCGTTGTTACCATCAAGGTGAATACAGGATCCTCATATACATCGGCATCAGAGTGGTTGAACTTGACGCAATCGGCAAGTGCCCATTTTCCTTCGCCATACATATCGCCTACGAGATAATAATTGCTGGCAATATATGGAGCCTTAGGAGTTACTACCACATTGATTTTACCAGCGTCGATAAGTACAGCCTGACCATCCTTTACGGCATCCAAATAGACATGAGCATCAAATGTGCGAGCAGTTGGTCGCTTACCATAGGCATTGACAACCAAGTCGCTAAGATCGGCAGCTGCTGCACGACCTTCAATACCCGCATTGAAGGTAGTCTTGGTGGCTCCTTCAACACCTTGTGGTGTTACTTCCACACGAGCATCTGCCAACTGGAAACCTTCAGGAAGAACCGCTGTGTTCAATGTGAAGGTGCTAACACTATCTTCGCTAACATTTGCCAAATCAATGGCATCAGCTGCAGTCGCTGTCAAACCAGGTATTGTTATGGCATCTTCCTGTGGGTTAGTCTGCGGATTTGCCCAATCATTATAGTCATCTCCACATGAAGCCATTGCCATACCCAAGAAAGCGAATGCTATATATTTCGAAAGATTTTTCATTTTGTTTATTACTTAAGTGAATAAAGTTTGTAGGGAAGTTGGTGGTTTTCACACCACCAACCCTCTGATATTATTTCAAGCTACCCTTGCCTGTAGAGAAGTTCAAGTACATCTTCTGACCTACGGCGCAAGCGAGACGAGGTTTTTGGTCACCACCAGTACCACGGTAAGAAATTTGGTCACCTACCAATAAGAACTCAGAGTGCCACCATTCGTTATTAGGGATCTTAACGTAAACGCGCACGCCATCGCCATCCTCACCACCAGGGCAAGCATCCGTAATTGCAGGAGATACAAAGTCGCCATCCTGAGTAGTAGGAACCTCAAACTTACCAGCCTCGTTCAATTCACCATATGAAGAGTCACCGATACAAGAACCCGTCAACCAAACGTTTGGCTCGTTGAACTGAACATTGTACTTGATGTCACGACCTTCAACAGTTGCTGTGACAATCATCAGATACCATCCTGGAGTAGCAGAACTGATGTTTCCTTCATTTGATGAAATCTTATCCTTCAATTCGCCATCAACAGTAATATCAGCATATCCCTTTTCGTTACCATCCCAAGCCTTGTCTGTATTAATCTTCACACCTGATTCATCAATCCAAACCATGCGCCAGTACATCTCAGGATGTTCATAGACAGGGATAAACTCGAAGCTATTGCCCCAATCCCATCCGCAGAAATTACCTACTACGTAGAGGTGAGCTGGTACTGTCACTGGAGCCAAAGCGTAGAGCAAGTGAACATTACTCAATGTAACAACATTAGAAAGAATGTCTGTGCCTTCTATCTCATCACCAGTTTCAGTGGTCATCACGGCACGCATACGAACATAAACAGGAATATCCATTGGGAAATCTGCCTCTGTCTTACCAGCATTCAACTCTAGGTTTGTGAGCGTAGCTGCCAAAAGTGAAGCATCCACATCTGCCTTTGCAGAATAGAAGTTTTGATCGATGGTAGCGCAATCACTCATATCCTCTTTCAAAGATACTTGAACATTGTACTTGGTTGCAGCAGGGAAGCCATAGTTTGGCTGAGAACAAGTGAGCTGCAAAGTGCTAGAGTGCGCAAGGTCGATATTGTTACCTGCAATAGCTGGAGTATTGAGTATAAACTCCGTTGGAGTGGTGATGGTTGGATTGTCGTCACGATCGTCGGAACAAGCAGCGAACATTACCAATCCCATCATCAGCAGTAAAGCTGATTTTAATACCTTTTTCATATCTTATATTTTTACATGAATAAATGTTTAGCCTGGGTAGCCAGGATTCTGATGCAAGTTGCTGTTACTCTGAATCTGAGTCAAAGGAATAGGACAAACATTCTTATATGACTCGATGGTAGTACCTGCTTTCTCGCCACCTTTCCAATCCCAGTTATAACCAGTGTTACCACCGAAGAGATTGAAACGTATCAATGTAGTACGGCGGATACCCTCGAAGTAGAACTCACGAGCCCATTCATCACAGATTTCGTTGAGAGAATAGCTTGAAGACTCTGGACGAGTTGAGGCATGAGCACGATCACGAAGTGTATTCAATACCTTTGTACCATCTGCAGTAGTGTTGCCACCGTTCAAGCGAGCGTCTGCCTCGGCAAAGTTGAGGTAAGCCTCAGCTGCACGCATGAAAGGCCAATCCATATCTGCAAAAGAAGGATCGACATGACTAGAGCCATCACTGTTGTAGTTGATAAACTTGCATACACCATAACCATACTTGTCCTGAGTAATATCATCAATTTCGTATGGTCTGTCCTTACCCCAGAAGATAGCACGGTCATCGTTAGCCTTCTTGGTCATCTCATAAGAAGGAACCTCAGGTGCTACTGAGTTAGGGAAGAATTTCTTCAACAGAGCAGTACGTGGGTGCAAACCTTGCCATTGCTGACCTACTACGCCATTAGAACCATCAGGGTCATCTACATTAACGTGATAAGTTGGAGTAAATGCACCTGCAATAAGGAAGAGAGAGTTACCATAGCTTGCTGTCTTTCCTGAGATGTTGACAATAGGGAAAATCAACTCCTTAGAAGCAGAACTCTTGTCGTTATCACCCATGAACACCATCTGGTATGCACTCCACTTGCCATCAGCTGTACCTGTGGTATTGATATCGTATGGAGAATCCATTACCTTCTTGGCATATTCTTTGGCCTTTGCCCACTCAGCAGTACCTGTATAAACTTCAGCATTGAGATAAAGCCTTGAGAGCAACAACCAACAAGCAGCCTTATCAACACGGCCATAATCAGCGTCACTACCAGTCTTCACTCTTGGCTCGGAGAGGTTTGGCTCGATCTCAGTCAACTCCTTAACAAGCCATTCATACATGTCCTTGCGTGACTTCTGCTCAGGCTTAGCCATAGACTCAGAGAATGGTACATTTCCGTACGTATCCATCAAGAGATAATATTGCATGGCACGAAGGAAACGGCACTCCGCTGTCTTTGTTGCATCCTCGCCACCTGCTACCTCAAGATATTGGTTACAGAATGTGATACCCAAAGTCAAACGAGTGAAGTACAATTTCATCCAAGGATGTGAAGGATCGAATTTGGCAGAGTTCAACTCTTGCAAACCATCACCCCAGTTACAAGTTGCCTCATCTGTTGGCAACTCGTTGATACACCACATGGCACGTACCAAACCTGTCATACCAGGGTCGGAGAATCCCTTTACATCGCAATCGTCATCACTATTGCTACCACTACCATTTCCGTTAATGCCGAAGTTGGCATAGCATTTGTTCAAAAGTCCGTCATAGTTAACCTCTAGGTCAATCTTTGGGCTGATTGGATCTTTGTCGAGGTCGTTTACGCACGATGTTGAAGCCATTCCCAACATGAGGGCAACAGCAGGTGCAAAAACAGTCTTTATATATTTTTTCATTGTCGTAATTCTTTAAATTGTTTAGAAATTCAAGTTCACACCAAGAAGGAAGGTGATTGGACGTGGATAGATATTGTTATCAATACCACTTACAACCTCAGGGTCAAGACCATCATACTTGGTAATTGTGAATACGTTGCTGACAGAACCATATACACGGCCAGAGATTCCCTTCCAAGAACCTGCCTTAAACAAGTTGTTGAATGAATAACCCAAGGTGATATTGTCCATCTTCAAGAATGAAGCGTTCTGCACGAAGTAGTCACTGAGTTTAGAACTATTGGCGTCAGACATCCAACCCAAAGACTTGACATAGCGATTGACAAAGAAAGAGCCCTGACACCAAAGTGAACCTGTTGTCTTCAGACGCTGTGCCTGCTCAAACTGATTATATACATAGTTGCCAATGCTAGCACGGAGTGAGAATCCTAAGTCGAAGTGTTTGTACTCTACTCTTGTTGAGAAACCCATCGTAACAGGAGCCATCACACTCTTGTAGAGATAACGGTCGGAATCTGTAATTTTACCATCGCCATTTCTATCTACGACTGCACCCTCTACTGGCTTTCCAGCCTTGTCATACAACTGCTGAAATACATAGAACGAATTGGCAGCATAACCTGTCTGGTAAGCCAACACCTGATTGTTCTTGTCAATGACATCACCAACAAGAACTGGGTCGCCATTGTCACTTACACCATTCAAGTCTGTAATCTTGTTGTCATTATAGGTGAAGTTATAGCTCATCGTCCAATACCAGTCCTTTGTGCTGACAGGAACCCAATTCAAGGCGATCTCAACACCCTTGTTCTCCAAGGAACCAATATTCTGCAAACCTTTATCGGCAGAACCTGCAAGTGCAGCAACAGGAGCCGAGTTAATCAAGTCCTTAGTCTTACGCTTATACACATCAATCGTACCATTGAGGCGATTGTCGAGGAAGCCAAAGTCAAGACCTGCGTTGTAAGTTTCTGTGGTCTCCCACTTCAACTTATCATTGTAGTAAAGAGGAGTATAGATGCTACCATCACCTATGACTGGGTATTTACCGAAGTTTTGACCCTTCTTGTACTGCTTGAACCAGATATAGTTGCTGATACCTTCCTGCTGACCAGTCTTACCATAACCGAGACGAAGTTTCAAGTTGCTCAACCACTTAACATTCTTGAGGAATCCTTCCTCATTGACACGCCAAGCAAATGCGAATGAAGGGAACAAGCCCCAGTGATCTGCAAAACGTGAAGAACCATCATCACGTACAGTCACTGTGAGATAGTACCGATTCAACAATGTATAGTTGGCACGACCGAAGAATGATACGAGGAAGTTCTCGTACTTATCATAGTCAGGAGTATCCTTGAAGATTTCACCTGCATTAGGAGCGGTAGAAGGATAGTACTGCTTCCAACTGTTGTTGTAACGGAAGAAGAAGTGCTGATACTCATAACCACCCATGAGGTCGAAGTGGTGAATCTTATTGAAGTCCTTGTAATACTGAGCGTATGCACTCAACAAGAGATTGCGCTTCAAGTTGGAATTGTCCGTAATACCACCATAATAGATGGTAGAAGGATATGAAGTAGGTTGATTTTCTGTTACAGTACCCTTAGCAACCTCTGCACCCAAAGTCATGTGGAGACGCAAGTCCTCAAATCCATGTACCTTATAGTCGATGTCTGCGCTACCGATGAAAGAGTTCACTTTCTCTACGTTACCACCGAGTTCAAGAAGTGCCAAAGGGTTGCTGGTAGCATCCTTGAATCTAGTATATGGCCATTGTGAATCATTGTAACCACTGGCAGATGTAAGCCAGTTGAAATAGCCACCGAAGTTATTAAGCGTCTGCTGCTTACCACTGCCAAGCATAGCTAAGTCTCTCTCAGAAGTAAAGTCGTATGGACTTTGCGTAGGGTCAAAAGTGATGGCTGCACCAATGGCACCTGTATCTGCCTTCTTTGCTTTGGAGTGCATACCCTTGGCATTGAGATTGAGTGTCAAGTGGTTGTCTAACAAAGATGGATTGAGGTTGATGGCTGCTGTATAACGCTTGTAATCAGAGTTTTTAAGAATACCCTCCTGTCCAGTGTAACCGACAGAAACACGATATGGAACGTTCTTGCCAGCTGAACCAGAGACACTGATGTTATGGTCATGGCTAACAGCAGTGCGATAAATCAAATCTTGCCAATCTGTATTGGCTGTACCCAAAGCCTTGACTGCCTCATCGTCCTCCGCAAAGTTAGATTTGATAAAGGCGCGATACTCATCGCCATCCATCATATCGTATGTTTTTTTCTTCTCAGAGATTGATACGGAACCAGAGTAGCTTACCTGTGGCTTCTGTCCCTTGCTTCCCTTCTTGGTTGTGATGATGATTACACCATTAGAACCACGAGAACCATAGATAGCTGTCGCAGAAGCATCCTTCAACACATTGAAAGATTCAATATCCTGAGGGTTGATAGTTGAGAGGATGTTTGAACCTGTGTTACCCACCTTATTATTATCCATAGGAACACCATCGATTACGATCAATGGTTCGTTGGATGCGTTCAAAGACGAACCACCACGAATACGGATCTGGGTACCAACGCCTGGCTCACCAGAGTTGCTAGTCACATTGACACCGGCAATTTTACCAGAAATCATGTCCTGTGCATTAACTACAAGACCTTTGTTTTTAGAGTCTGGTGTCAAAGCTGTTACAGAACCTGTAAGGTCTGACTTCTTAACGGCACCATAACCGATGACAACGACTTCATTCAAGGACTTGGAATCATCTTGGAGAGTAATGTTCATTTCTTTAGAAGCCTTCACGGTCTGTGGTGTCATACCCAGATAGGTGAATGTAATCTTGGCACCTGGCGCTGCATCAACTGAGAAGTTACCATCCATGTCGGTAATGCCCACTGCCTTACCGTTAACTGTAATGGTAGCACCCATGATAGGCTCACCAGAAGCATCTTTCACATGTCCCTTAACTGCATTTGTCTGCGCAAAGGAACTCACCGTCAGAAGCAGACCGCTTGCTAGGGTCAACGCTCTGAGAGGCAATTTAATTTTTACCTGCTTCATCATTTGCTTGATTTTTAAGTTTGCAACTTGCCCTCTCCTTCAAGTTTCTGAAAGCATCATGTACCTAAAAGCGTACCTAAAGAGGCTTGATTTGGTCAAAAAGGTTCACCGCCTCAACCTTCTTTCTGTTCACTATCTCGGCATATACTTGCGTGGTTATGATGTTTTGATGTCCCAACAGTTTGCTGGTGGTATAGAGGTCCACTCCCATCGTGAGCAAGGTGGTGGCAAAGGTATGACGAGATACATGAAAAGTAACTGGCTTGTCAATGCCTGCCTCCCTAGCCCATTGCTTCAATCGATAGTTGACCGAGAAGAACGATGGCAGCTCAAATACCTTGTTATCAGCCCTTGCCTGTCCTCTTGCTGGCATCCACGACAAAGCATTCTCCGATAAGGGTACCGTTACCACATAACGGGTCTTCACCATCAACTTGCTAATATAGTATCCCTCCGTACCTTTTCCGATATCTGCCCATCGCAATGTCCTGACATCACTGATGCGCAAACCACAGAAACAAGCGAAGAGGAAAGCTTGCTTCACGGTTTCATCCTTGCAAGGAGTAGCCATCAACAATCTGATTTCCTCGATGCTGAGATAGCAGCGTCGGCTCTCTCCCTGACCAATCAGCTTTTTCTCTTCTTTCTTCAGTAGTTTGGTGGGATTCTCAGGTATGATACCTTCTCTCACCGCCTCATTCAATGCAGTAACAAACGTATTGTAATAGAGGCGTGCCGTACCCTTCGCCAAGTCTTTCTCATGATGTTCGCCCCGCTTGGGTACATCCGTACCAATGGTCTTGGCATGAGCCAGATACTGTACCAAGCCTTCGCAATACACCTTGTCCAGTTGTGCCATGCGAATATTCTCACCCTTGTATCTTATCAAATGCAAGAGGGCATGCTGGATGTTGGCAGCATGACTGCCGCTCTGTCCCTGCTGTCTTTTTTGATCAGCATATAGCAGCATCCAGTCTTTTAAGAGCATATCCTTAGTCACCATCTCTCGCTGATAGTTACCGTGGCTCATACTCCACTCCTTGATTCGCTCACATCGGATGAGCATAGCGGTGCGCAAAGTAGCTTCATTCTTTGCCTTAGCCTCCTTGTCGCTTCCTCTTTTGTCATCTACCAGCACCAATCCCTTCAACCGCTCGTAGGTATAGCCTCTACCCTTGCTTCCAGCTTGGTAAGTACGCAGATAGATTGCCTTGTTGCCACTCTTCAAAGGTTTCACCCAAATCTTGATGGGTTCCTTTGCTTTTGTTTTAGTTCTCTTTTTCGCCATAATCTTTACTGTTTCATCTGTGCAAAATTATAAGCAAAATATATCTTCATCAAGTCTTTCAAGTTAAAGTACCTAAAGACGTACCTAAAGAAACAACTTTATTAGTAAATGCAAACGTTTGCACAATTTATTTGCTTGATTTGCATCAATTTTTGAACAAGCTAATGAAATAAATCGTAACTTTGCCAACGTATAACAATACAACTTGCAATTAAACATAAGATAGTAATCACAAAATACAATGATAATTATGAAGAAGATATACCTTACACTCATCGCCTTACTGACAAGCATCAATATGTTTGCACAAGGCTGGCCTGCTAACTACAGTGGTGTCATGCTGCAAGGATTCTCATGGGATGCTTACGACTACTCCCAATGGACTGTCCTGGAGAAGCAAGCCGATGATATGAAAGGATTCATCGACCTTGTATGGCTTCCACAAAGCGGTAAATGCATCGAAACTACTCAGGTAATGGGCTATAAGCCATATTATTATTTCAACCAGAATTCCTCATTCGGAACTGAGGCTGAACTCAGAAGCCTGATTGCCAAGTTTAAAGCCGCTGGCATAGGCGCAATAGCAGATGTTGTGGTCAACCACCGCAATACAGACGGCTGGTTCACCTTCCCTACAGAGACATACAATGGAGTGACATATAAGATGCAGCCTACCGACATCTGCAAGAATGATGATGGTGGAGCTACTGCTAAACAGGCAACCAAAGAGGGGGTAAGCCTCAGCAATAACAATGATGAGGGCCAAGACTGGGATGGCTGCCGTGACCTAGACCACAAGAGTGCAAACGTGCAGAAGATTATCAAGGCATATCTGAAATTCCTGAAGGAGGATATGGGATATACCGGTTTCCGCTACGACATGGTAAAGGGTTTCAGCGGTACCCACGTGGCTGACTATAATGATGCCACAGGTGTAGAATACTCTGTAGGTGAATACTGGGATGGTAACGACAAAATAGAAAGTTGGATAAACAGAACTAACAAGAAGAGCGCAGCCTTCGACTTCCAGTTCCGTTATAATGTTCGTGACGCAGTAGGCGTAAAAGACAATAAGGTTGTTTCAGCGCAAAACTGGTCGAAGCTGAAGAGCGATAATAATCTGATGCATGACCCAACATACCGTCAGTATGCCATCACATTCGTAGAGAATCACGACATGCAATACCGTTCTGCAGATGAGCAGCTGGATCCTCTTAAGCGAGATACGCTTGCTGCCAATGCCTATATGCTCGCCATGCCGGGAACTCCTTGCGTGTTCCAGCCACACTGGAGAGCCTACAAACAGGAAATCAAGAGCATGATTGAAGCCCGCAAACTTGCAGGCATCACCAACATGAGCAATTATACCAACAAGATGGCGCAGAACGCATGCTTTGCCAACGAAACTACCGGCAACAAGGCGAAACTCATCGTAGTTGTTGGAAATAACACCAAGGCATATACTCCAAGTGCTGATTATGCACAGATTCTCGAAGGATACCACTATCGTTATTATCTTTCTAAATCTGCAGAAACCGCATGGTGTAATATACCATCAGGCGAATACGAGGCAGGATTCAAGGCTAAGCTTACGGCTGTCAGTCAGAACAGCAATGCCAAACTGGTATACACTACTGACGGCACAGCCCCTACAGCCAAAAGCAAGCAGGTTGCTAATGGTAACACCATCAATATTGACAACACCTGCACCTTAAAGGTAGGCTTGCTCAACAATGGAACCGTAACAGGTATCCGTACCTACAATTATACCGTCAAGGCATTCGAGCCATACACCATCACTGTATATGCCAATGCTGACCAGGTAACCAACTGGGGGGCAGCCATGTATTTCTACGCATGGAATTCCAGCGAAACCATTACAAAAGCCTGGCCAGGTACTGCTGTAACAGCAACCAAGACGCTGAACGGTAAGAAGTGGTACTATATGGACTTCAAGATCAAGAGCAAGGATGCTATCGTAAATGTCATCTTCAATCAGGGAAATGGAACAGGCAAGAAGCAGACCGAAGACTTGAAAGCCGTCAACAGCACCAAGTTTTATGAGATTACCACTACACAGAGTAATGGCAAATACACCTGCAAGGATGTTACCGCCATCTGGGCACCAACAGGCATCACAGGAACTCCAACCATAAGCAATACCACAACAGACAATGCATGGTATACACTTAGCGGTATGAAATTGGGTAAGAAGCCTGCTGAGAGCGGTGTTTACATCCACCAGGGAAAGAAAGTGATTATCAGATAAGAATACAACAAATAAGTTCAAAGAATAGTTTCAGTTTTTAGTTTAAGTTTTTCAGTTTTAAGTTTTTAAGTTTTTAGGTTTATTAAGGTTTATGTTTTTAGGTTTAGTTTTGTGTGAACAAAATTATTAGTTAGTTGTTTTAGGTTAGGAAAAAGAGGTATACCCAAGATTCATCTTCGGGATATACCTCTTTTCTTATTTTAATTATTTTCTCATTCTACTTATCTTTCGCGCTGGTCAGCACCCCACATCAGTTTTTCTCTCAGGGTAGAGAAATAACGCTGGTTACGCTGCTTCACAATCTTGATGCTATGAGGAGCCTTGCGGATGATGAGGCGGGTTTCCTCCGTCATACGCTCACTACGACCATCAATGGCTACCAGATAGTTGTGGCTGCGACTCTCAATATCGAGCGTGATGACAGCCGTATCGTTGATGACGATAGGACGGATGTTCAGACTGTGAGGAGCCACCGGAGTAAGACAGATGCTACCACTCTGTGGAATGATGATAGGACCGCCATTCGAGAGATTGTATGCCGTAGAACCGGTTGGCGTGGTAACAATCAGTCCATCAGCCTGATAAGTAACGAGAAATTCGCCATCAACCTGCGTACGGATGGAAATCATCGAAGCATCATCACGCTTCAGTACGGCGATATCGTTGAGGGCGAACGGATTGCCGGCAAGTATGCCACCTTCTGCCTCCACCTGAATCACCGCATGCTCCTCTATCAGGCATTCACCGGCATAAAGACTGTCCAGCGCTGACTCTATCTCACTAGGCAGCACATCAGCAAGGAAGCCCAATCTGCCCATATTCACACCGATGATAGGCGTACCCTTGGCTCCCACACGGCTCGCTGCCTTCAGGAAGGTACCGTCACCACCCATAGAGATGACGTAATCCACATCGAAGTTGTAATCCTCGAACACCCCAGCCGCCTTCACATCGAGATGCTGGTCGCGGGTAAGAAACTCGTAATAAGCATTCTCCACATAAACTTCAGCCTCCTTCTTTTCGAGATAAAGAAGGATTTTCTCTATCGAAGCCGACTTCTTAGCCTGGTATTCATTACCAAATATTGCGAATTTTAAATGTTGCTGTGCCATTTATTTTGTTATTTCAATAATTATTCTTACTTTTGCAAAGGTAATCATATTATTTGAATAACAAGACAAAAAACAAATAAATTATGGCTAAGGTATATGAATTTCTTGCCAATGGCTTCGAGGAAATCGAAGGATTGGCTCCGGTTGACATCCTCCGCAGAGGTGGTGTAGACATCAAGACTGTAAGTGTAACGGGTACTGAATGGGTAGAAACATCGCATGGTGTTACCATCAAGGCTGACCTGAAGTTTGAGGATATTGCCAGCTTTGAAGATGCTGACATGCTGATGATTCCGGGCGGAATGCCAGGCAGTACAAACCTGAACGAGCACGAAGGTGTACGCCAGGCGCTCATCGCACAGCACAAGGCTGGCAAGCGAATCGGTGCCATCTGCGCAGCCCCAATGGTTCTGGCAAGCACAGGCATCCTCGAAGGAAAGAAGGCTACCTGTTATCCTGGCTTCGAGCAGTATTTCGGCGAGAACACCGAATATACCGCCACCCTCTTTCAGGAAGACGGCAACGTGATTACAGGCGAAGGTCCTGCAGCAACCCTCCCATACGCCTATAAGATATTGAGCTATTTCGTAAACAAGGAAACCGTAGCTGCCCTGCAGGATGGCATGATGTATGATCATCTCATGCAGAGTAAGTAATAACAATGAGTGAAGAAAGGCAGAATTAGAATTCTTCACTCTTCACTTTTAACTCTTCACTTAAAAAATGGATTACGTAATCATAGTAGCCGGAGGCAAGGGCCTCCGCATGGGAAGTGAGATTCCAAAACAGTTCTTGCCGGTAGCGGGCAAGCCTATCCTGATGCGCACCATAGAGCGTTTTCATGAATATGACCCTGCATTGAACATCATCCTGGTTCTGCCGGAAAGTCAGCAGGCATACTGGCACCAGCTCTGCGAGGAGCATCATTTCAGCATCAAGCACCAGATAGCCAATGGTGGCGACACCCGTTTCCAGTCATCCAAAAACGGACTGGCACTCATTCCTGATGATGAAGATGGCGTAGTGGGTATTCACGACGGCGTGCGCCCATTCGTATCTAAAGAAGTCATCGAGGAATGTTTCGAGACGGCTCGCGAAGAATATGCAGCCATCCCTGTATATGCCGTAACCGACACTCTGCGCTATATCGACCAGCACGGAGGCGGAAAGAATGTGCTGCGCAGCGATTACCGCGTGGTGCAGACTCCCCAGGCCTTCGACATCGGTCTGGCAAAGCAGGCTTTCAACCAGGAATACAAGGAACAGTTTACCGATGATGCTTCGGTGGTAGAAAGTCTTGGCTGTCAGGTTGCAATGGTAGAGGGTAACCGTGAGAACATCAAGATTACCACTCCATTTGACATCAAGGTAGCGGAAGCTTTGCTGGGCTGATAATCTGCATGTCATCCCTGTTAGACAGGATGACGAAGACTGAGCCATAAGCTGGCAAGTTCAAGTTCACTATCTGGCGGATTCTGGAAGTACCGGTACGGAAGGTTGCCGTAATCTGGCGTTCCTTATTCTCCTGATTAATCAGGAAATAGATATCCTTCCTGCCCGTTGCCTCCAGAACCAGACGGTGGGCATAATCCATATTCTCAGGCAGTATGACATCCGGATCGATGCCATACTGCGAGAAGTTCTTCACCTGATAAGGCTTGTCGATGATGACGATGCCTTCCTCACGCAATTCCTCCAGTTTCGCTTTTATCTCAGCAGAGAGAGAGCTATCCGGCTGCGAAACCACGAGAATGCGATAATCCTGATTTCCAGGCAGTTTACCTTTCGGACTGTATTCGAAATTCCATTTCAGCAAGGCATCCTTGTTCATCAAATCGTATTTGTAACCACGAGGGGCACGATAGCTGTTCTTCTGTTCGGGGTTTTCCGAAGGATGAAACACAGCGATATCAACCACCGGTCTGCCCTGCTGCAGATAATGCTGACACATGGTGATGTAATCCATGAAACCTCGAGCCTCTGGATGCCGGACAATATCATGCTGGAAAATGAACCTGTTGATGCCAAGCGCCAGGTGGCGGTCTGTCAAAGGTTTGAGCGAGGCGGGCGTTCCGTTCCGTGCGCCATAGTTTCCTGTACAAGCCACAGCCTGAACCGGATTTTCATTATAAATATGAGCTCTGCTTACGGCACGGAACATATCGTCGGGATGATCGGTACGCGAGATAGGCGCACAAGAAACCTCAACATACTGTTCTTCTGCCAGACGGGTGAAGGTCTGGAAGAACTTTTCCTTTACCAATTCCTCGATGGTGAGACGGATATCATTCTGTACCTGTTCGTATCGGGAAGCCGACTCCAGCGGAACACCTGCCATGACAGGAAGATAGGGGATGAGGTCATAGCCGCGGCGCACCTTGAATTCTTCGGCAAACTGACAGCCCCAGTTCTGGCTGCCCCACTCTCTCGGGTCGATATACAGATACGACACCACATCGCCATGCGGACGGTTCAGTAACGGCGCATACCAGGAATCAAATAGTTTCTTTACGGCTGACGGTGAGAACCTGTCCACCTCAAGTCCCATACTTTTCCCATCCGTTGCATGAGTCTGTCCCGTTGAGGTATGTCCCATCCGCAACAGGCACCAGGAGCCCTTAGGCAACTTATTCTGCAAGATACCATTCACCATGACACCCATCACCATTCCCCCTTCCATCTTCAAGGGGAGCACATCAGTCATCGGCACCGCCTCGCTCCGGGCAGCCGAATCGGTTGCGTTGCGCCAGGCAGGACCCGTTTTTCCTTTAAAGCGGATGGCAAAAGCAGCAATATCCTGATAATATCCACCTTCGTTTCCGGCAGACTGCATCTTTCCGTCCTTATAACTCTCGGGCTGCCACATCTGCAAGCCTTCAATCTTCTTTCCGCCCTTCACGATGGTATCGGTCCAGACAACCTTCTGCATCGATTCAGCAGGGAGGACAAACGGATTGCCAGGCAGGACATGGATGCCCATATCAAAATCGAGAGAGTCAGCTAGCTGGAAGGAATAATCCATCATCTTCCAGAACTCAGGCGACAGCTGTGCCACCCCGTCCTGAGATTCCAGATGCTCGCCGGCTTCACGTACCGGCATCAGCCAGATACCACCCATACCTACATTCTTCATACCCGTCAGATCGGCATGAATACCCGGTCTGGAAACGGAGCCATACTTCCAGTTCCAGAAGGTCCAAGGCTTAGCCTCGTCATTATATGCCATTGCCGACACAACCAGAAGCGCCAGCAAAGCTATCACCATATATCTTTTCTTACTATTCATGAAAGTTTTAATCTTATTCGGTGCGAAGGTACGAAGAAAAATCAATATAAACAAATAAAAAAGCCACAATTGCGGAAAAAAAGCGTTAAACATTTTGGCTGTTTTGCCATAATGTTGTACTTTTGCATCATTATGAATAGTATTTTAGACCAAGACATCATGTTCCTGCCAGGGGTAGGACCCAAGAAGAAAGAGATACTGAGCAAGGAGCTCGGCATCAACTCTTATAGTGACCTGCTGGAATACTATCCATATAAATATGTAGACCGCTCCAAGGTTTTCCACATCAGCGAACTCAATGCCGACATGCCCTTTGTACAACTCAAAGGCAAGATACTCAGCTACGATGAGATTGATACCGGTAAGCGCAACAAACTGCTGGTAGCCCATTTCTCAGACGGCTACGGTGTGGCAGACCTCATCTGGTATCGCGGTGCCCAATACATCATGAAGACCTATAAGGTGGGAACCGAATATCTCGTTTTCGGAAAGCCAACCATCTTCAACGGCAGATTCCAGTTTACCCATCCCGATATGGACGATGCCACCAATCTCCAGATCTCAGAGATGGGCATGCAGCCCTACTACTCGCTTACCGAGAACCTGAGAAAGCGCGGCTACACCTCACGTTCCATAGAGAAGATGACCAAGCAGCTGGTCACCATCCTTCCTCCTCTTCCCGAAACGCTACCAAGCCATATCGTAGACCGTCTGCATCTGGTTTCGCGCGATGCAGCCATCCGCATGATTCATTATCCGCATTCCCATCAGGAGATGCAGAAAGCACAGGTACGCCTTAAATTTGAGGAACTCTTCTATGTGCAGCTTAATATAATAAGGTATGCCACCGACCAGCGCCGCAAGTTCAGGGGCTATGTCTTCAACCGCATCGCTGACATCTTCAACGGGTTCTATGCCCATCATCTGCCTTTTGAACTGACAGGAGCACAGAAACGGGTGATGCATGAAATCAGAGCCGATATGTGCAGCGGCAGACAGATGAACCGTCTTCTGCAGGGTGATGTAGGCTCGGGCAAGACGCTCGTGGCTCTCATGACCATGCTCATTGCACTGGATAACGGTTATCAGGCATGTATGATGGCACCTACCGAAATTCTTGCCGAGCAGCATCTGCAAACTATCTGTGACTTCCTGCAGGGAATGGATATCCGGGTAGAACTGCTCACAGGCATCGTAAAGGGAAAGAAGAGAGAAAAGATTCTTGCCGACCTGGCTACGGGCGACATCCAGATTCTGGTAGGCACCCATGCCATCCTCGAAGACCCTGTGGTTTTCAGAAGATTAGGCGTAGCCGTCATCGATGAGCAGCATCGCTTCGGTGTGGCACAGAGAGCCAAATTGTGGAACAAGAGCGAGAATCCGCCTCATATCCTCGTGATGACCGCCACTCCTATCCCCCGCACCCTCGCCATGACCATTTATGGTGACCTGGACGTGAGCGTGATTGATGAACTGCCACCGGGCAGAAAACCGATACAGACGCTACATAAGTTTGATACCCAACTCACCAGCCTCTATCAGAGCATCCGCCGCCAGATTAATCTCGGCAGACAGGTATATATCGTCTTTCCGCTGATCAAGGAAAGTGAGAAGAGCGACCTGAAGAACCTGGAAGAAGGTTACGAAACGCTGAAACAGGCATTCCCGGAATTCAAATTGAGTAAGATTCATGGCAAGATGAAATCTGCCGAAAAGGAGGTAGAGATGGAGCAGTTTGTGAAGGGCGAAACACAGATTCTCGTTGCCACCACCGTGATAGAAGTTGGTGTAAATGTGCCCAATGCTTCTGTGATGGTTATCCTGGACGCACAGCGCTTCGGTCTCTCCCAGTTGCACCAGCTGCGAGGCCGTGTAGGAAGAGGCTGCGACCAGAGCTACTGCATTCTGGTAACCAACTATAAGCTTTCAGAAGAAACCCGCAAACGTATTGATATCATGTGCGATACGAACGACGGCTTCCGTATCGCCGAGGCCGACTTGAAACTCCGTGGTCCCGGCGATCTGGAGGGAACGCAGCAGAGCGGCATGGCTTTCGACCTGAAGATAGCGAATATTGCCAGAGATGGTCAGCTGGTACAACTGGCACGCACAGAAGCACAGGAAATCATCGACAACGATCCCGAATGCAATGCTCCTCACAACGCCCTGCTCTGGAACCGCCTCAGGGATTTGAAGAAAACCCATATCAACTGGGCAGCCATCAGCTAAAGCAGCAAGCAAGAGCAGTTCCTGCTATCAGAAAGCAAGCAAAAGCGGTTCCTGTTATCAGAAAGCAAGCAAAAGCAGTTCCTGCTATCAGAAAGCAAGGCTAAAAGGTGGCTTCAGCTATCAAGCAGCCTCACCCCCGTTCCAGGCGATTCCATCGCCTGTCCCAAAAGTAAAAAGTATAATTATGGATAGAAGAAGAAAGCCGGCTATCAGGGAGCCGCGACCAGAAATAACCCTGGAAGAAATGAGAGCCATTCTCGAAAACATTACAGAAATAGAAAGCGCAACAGGCATCAGATACGTCAAACTGCATGTCACGGCAAAGATGATTATCGGTATCAGAGAGTCATCGGGTAAGGAATTTACCATCAATCTCAACGACCTCTACCGCGCTTATCAGGAATGCCTCCGATTCACCAGTCCGGAGGTAAAAAAGTATATTTTCATGGGGCATTCTCCTGCCGTGGCTCTGTTGAGAATGCTACAAAAGCATGAAACGTATTAAAAGTCAACTCCTTGCATCTCATTTTCCTAATGTAAGTTAAAAAAAAGGCTAGGGCGTTAAATATCGCCCTTTTGGCTTTAACAACTTTGGTTTTTTGAAGTTTTTTTGTTATATTTGCAACGTCTATATAACAAAACCGCTACATGAAGGCATTTGCCTTAGTGGTTTTTGCAGAATTTCTTGTATGATTCTGCGCTGTTGACACGAACCTAAAAAAGAAAATAGAAAAAGTAGTATGAGTTTTAAAAAGAGTATAAAGAAAATTTCGGTCGTTGCATTGTTGGCGCTAACAGCTTCTCCCGTTTGCGGACAAGACCTGTTGGCAAGACAGGCACCTGTAGACCACAGAATGAAATCGCTCGACACACTCGCTGTGTCGCATTATCGAATGATTGAAGACAGAGAGAACCCTGCAGCCGAGTTGTATGAGGATTTCTCTAACAAGTACGCTCACAGGGCTACAACCTTGCCTGAGCACTTCCGCATCGATCTCCGTCATTTCTGCATGCCAACTCCTAGTCGCGTTGTCACAAGTAACTTCGGTTACCGTGCTAGCTTTGGCCGCCAACATAAAGGTATGGACATCAAGGTTTATATTGGCGACTCAATCCGCTCAGCCTTTTCAGGCAGAGTTCGCATCGTAAGATATGAAGGTGGTGGTTACGGTAAGTACATCGTGATTCGTCACAACAACGGTTTGGAGACCATCTATGGTCACCTCTCTAAGCAGCTCGTTACTGAGGGCGAAGAGGTAAGAGCCGGCGATGTGATTGGCTTGGGTGGTAATACGGGTAGAAGTACCGGTTCGCATCTCCACTTTGAGACCCGTCTCTGTGGTGTGGCTCTGAACCCGGCACTCTTCTTCGATTTCCGCAACCAGGACGTTACAGGCGACTTCTACAGCTTTAACCGTAATACCTACGAAAGCGAATCAGCTGATGCCAATGCTGCCCGCGGCAAGGTTGGCAACGGTGGTTACACCAAAGAGCAGGTTAACGGCGGCGAAGTGGGAAGATACTACGAACTGCCTGCTGGCCACGAGAAGCTCTACCACAAGGTGAAGCCAGGCGAAACGCTTAGTTCTATCGCTGAAAAGCGTGGCGTATCTGTAGAGCAGATCTGCAGACTCAACGGCTACCGCAAAGACAAGAAGGTTAGTGTAGGACAGATTATCAGATACGTATAAAAGAATAAACTCAAAAAAAGAGGGTGTGTCATAAATTAATGACACACCCTCTTTTTTTTGACCTTTATTATCGCGATTCCCCGGCATTACAAGATGCCGAAGAGTCGCAATACATCGTTCAGGTTGGCAACGACAAGCAGAAGAATCAGTATGCCGAAACCAATATACTCAGCACGCTCCATGAACTTATCGCCCGGTTTGCGACCTGTGATAATCTCATAGAGAAGGAAGAACACATGTCCACCATCAAGAGCAGGGATAGGAAGAATGTTCATGAAGGCAAGAATGATGCTCAGGAACGCTGTCATAAGCCAGAATGCATGCCAATCCCATACAGATGGGAAGAGACTGCCCAGCGCACCGAAACCACCCAGACTCTTGGCGCCTTCCTTAGAGAAGACATACTTCATATCGCCCACATAACCGGCCAAGACATTCCAGCCGTATTTGATGCCGGCAGGGAAACTCTCGAAGAAGCCATAGTTGACATGAGTAATCTTATAATCGAGCATGACAGGATGATTGTAGAAACCAAACTTCACACCCTCTTCGGTAGACTTCAGGAGAACACTCGACTTGACGGTATCGCCAGAAGCCTTGAGATAAGTAACCTGAGCTGTAAGTGCTCTGGCACTATCCTGCGGCGTCTCAGCCGAAGCAAGCACATCCTCTACTCTACCCAATTCTATCTGAAATTCGTTGAAAGAGACTACCTTTTTATTATTAATAGCAAGAATCTTATCACCCTTTGTCAAACCGAGTTTGCTGGCAGGTGAATCTTTCATCACACTATCAATCTGCAGCGGTACATACACATCTACGAAGCGAGGACTGCTCTTAATCATATCGAGCATGTTGAGATCACCAGGCAGATTAAGCGTCATCGGTTTGCCCTGACGGATGATATTGACCTGCTTAGCCTCAGAGAGATTACGATACAGATCGCCATCAAAGGTCTTGAACTCACCCAGATCGGTGCTTACCAGAATATCCTTGTCCTGGAAGCCCAATGCCTTTGCCTCGGTATTGAACTTCATACCATAACTCATATCGCGGGTAGCCACATAATTATCGCCCCAATGGAACAGAATCATGGAATAGATGAAGAGAGCCAGCACGAAGTTGACCAGCACGCCACCTATCATGATGAGCAGGCGCTGCCATGCCGGTTTGCTGCGAAACTCGTATGGCTGTTCCGGCTGTTTCATCTGTTCGGTATCGAAACTTTCATCTATCATACCCGAAATCTTACAATATCCTCCGAGCGGCAACCATCCCAAACCATAGGTAGTATCCGAATTCTTTGGCTTGAACTCGAAGAGATGGAACCAAGGGTCGAAGAACAGATAGAACTTCTCCACTCTTACACCAAAGAGTTTGGAGAAGAAGAAGTGTCCGCCCTCATGGAGCAACACTAAGATGGAAAGCGACAGCATCAGCTGCAACGCTTTGATCAAAAATACTTCCATTTATTTACTTTGAACTTTGAACTTGGAACTTTGAACTTTATGATGAGCCCTATATCCAACGTTCATTTTAACTATTAACTATAAACTATTAACTATAAAACTATTACTTGTGCATCAGCTCTGTAGCTATGCGGCGAGCCTCAGCATCGGTCTGCAGATAGACATCGAGGTCGGGATTACTGTCGAAAGTAGCCTTCGCCATCGTCTCTTCGATGATATCAGCCATCTGAAGGAAGCCACACTCACCTTTGCGGAAGCCGGCATTCACTATCTCGTTGGCTGCATTCACGATACACGACATATTACCACCCTTTCTGATGGCATCGAAAGCCAGTTGCAGACACTTGAACTTCTGATAGTCAGGCTTGAAGAACTGCAAATCCTGCGTTTTGAAGAGGTCGAGACGATCGCCATTCAGATGCAGACGCTGAGGGAAAGAGAAGGCATACTGGATAGGCAGACGCATATCTGGTACACCCAACTGAGCCTTGACAGCACCATCAACAAACTGAACGGCACTATGCACAACGCTCTGCGGATGGATAAGCACATCAATCTTGTCAGCCGGAACCCCAAAGAGCCATTTAGCTTCTGTCACCTCGAAGCCCTTGTTCATGAGCGAAGCCGAATCGATGGTTATCTTGGCACCCATATCCCAGGTAGGATGCTTGAGGGCGTCGGCAGCAGTCACCTTCTCCAACTGCTCGTGGGTATAATTGCGGAAAGGACCACCCGAACAGGTCAGAAGAATCTTCTCTACCTCGTTGTCGCCCTCACCCACCAGACTCTGGAAGATGGCACTATGCTCGCTGTCAACAGGGAGGATAGGCACATGATATTCCTGTGCAAGATTACAGATCAGCTCACCCGCTACCACCAGCGTTTCCTTGTTGGCAAGACATATCTTCTTGCGCGCCTTGATGGCATGGATGGTTGGTTCCAGGCCCGAGAAGCCTACCATGGAAGCCAGCACCATATCGATAGGATCAGCCTGTACGATATCGCAAAGCGCCTGAGCACCGGCATAAACCTTGATATCAGGCTCATCACTGAGCATATCCTTCAGCTCCTCGTAGCGAGCCTCATTGGCTATGACCACAGCAGCCGGATGGAACTTGCGAGCCTGCTCGGCAAGTTCCTGCACTCGGTTGTTGGCGGTGAGGCAATACACCTCGTAAAGGTCACTATGCTGCTCAATGACATCAAGCGCCTGTGTACCGATACTTCCCGTAGAACCGAGAATACATATCTGTTGTTTCTTCATATTTCTTCACTTTATAACTCGAGCAATCCCTCTGGAATTGCCATTCTGATTTCTTTCTTTTCAGCACTCACCTCTTCAATGAGGTCGTTGCTGGCAGGGATCAGGATTTCATCACCTGCATCTGTTGTTACCTCGAAAAGAAGGTTGAGGGTAGAATCGTCTACATGTTCTATGGTACCTACCACCTTGCCGCTTACGGCATCTACCAGATGGAAACCAATGATTTCTGCCCAGCTCATGTTCTCTTCATCACTGTCAGAGAGATGACGTGGGAAGAAAACCTCGCAACCGGTATAGTTGCGTGCCTGCTCCTGGGTATCGATATCCTCAAACTTCACGAGCACATTCTCATCGTTCTTAAAACGATATTCCTCTAAATAGAAAGGCACGAGGATGCCATCGATGTCGAGTACCAGGTACTCGGCATCTACACGGTCGAAAACATCATCTGTAATGGCGAAAGTAATCTCGCCCTTCACGCCATGAGGTTTTCCCAACTTGCCTATCTTATATACTTCGTCACGTCTAATCATTCAACATTCAACATTTAACATTTAACATTGATTAATCACTGACACGGGTAATCTTGGCACCCAGCGCATTAAGGCGATGCTCGATATCCTCATAACCACGGTCTATCTGGGCGATATTGGCAATGCGGCTGGTACCATTGGCACTCATGGCAGCAATCAGCAGGGCAATACCGGCACGGATATCAGGACTGGTCATTCTGCCAGCACGCAGTTTGATCTTATGGTCATGACCAACCACCACAGCACGGTGAGGATCACAGAGAATGATCTGCGCACCCATATCAATCAGTTTATCCACGAAGAAGAGGCGGCTCTCGAACATCTTCTGATGGAAGAGGACGCTGCCACGAGCCTGGGTAGCCACTACGAGGAGCACGGAGAGAAGGTCTGGAGTGAGTCCTGGCCAAGGGGCATCGGCAAGCGTCATGATGGTGCCGTCAATAAACGAATCGATGACATAATGTTTCTGTTCTGGAATCACAAGGTCATCGTCCTCTATCTTTATCTTCACTCCCAGACGGCGGAATGCATCAGGAATAATACCCAAATCCTTGACAGACACATTCTTGATGCGCACACCTTCGCCACACATTGCCGCCATACCGATGAACGAACCAACCTCAATCATATCTGGCAAGATACGATGCTCGGCACCATGCAGTTTATCAACACCCACGATGGTGAGCAGGTTGCTGGCGATGCCGCTGATCTGAGCGCCCATCGCATTGAGCAGATGGCAGAGCTGCTGGATATATGGCTCGCAAGCTGCATTATAAATGGTGGTAGTGCCCTTTGCCAATACAGATGCCATGATGATATTAGCGGTACCGGTAACCGAAGCCTCATCGAGCAACATATAGCAGCCCTTCAGCTTCTTAGCCTGTATCTGATAAACATTACGCTCATCATCGTGAACAAAGTTGGCGCCCAGATACTTGAAGCCCAGGAAGTGGGTATCCAGACGGCGACGACCTATCTTATCGCCACCCGGCTGAGCTATGGTAGCCTTGCCACATCTACCGAGCAGCGGACCTATCATGAGCACACTACCACGAAGAGAAGAACATTTCTTCACAAACTCCAGACTGTCGAGATAATCGAGTTTCAACTCATCACTTTGGAATGTATAGTCGTGACGACTGTGCTTGGTTACCTTGACACCTATCTCCTGGAGCAACTTAATCAGGTTGTTCACATCCAGGATGTCCGGCACGTTGGTGATGCGCACAGGTTCGTCGGTAAGGATTGTGGTACAGATAACCTGCAGCGCCTCGTTCTTGGCGCCCTGAGGTGTGATAGTACCTTTGAGCGGATGACCGCCCTCTATGATGAAAGACTCCATAAGCTTGTCTACTATATATAATAATGTGGATTACTTTTTCTTCTTATTATTATTTACATTCTTAGGCTGCGCCTCAATCTTCTCGAAAACGAAGGTATCGAGATCGAGCTGGATGTTGCCATCGGTAAAACGTGCCAGATCGGAAGCAACCTTGGCTACATCACTGGAGCCATGACTCCAGGTTACCAGGTCGCGATGCATCTGGTTGGCAGTAAGCTCCACGAGTTTATCGCGCTCCTCACTTGGTTCCATCGTCTTCAGCTTTTCGAAAATCTCGAAGAGCATAGCTCCATAATGGCGCACCGGGATGTGCTGCATAGGATATGGCAAAGGCTCCGGCTTGGTTGCTATCTTCACAGCATCCGAAACATCATAAGGGAAATCGATGTCGAGCTGGAAATTGCTCATGATGGCAAGCTGGTCCCAGAGTTTCTGCTCATGGTCCTCTACCCCTCTGTTCTCAGGGAACATACGGTCCATGACTGCAATAATGGTCTCTGCACAGCGCTGGCGCTCTTCACGGTCGGTAAGCGTCAGACAATGGTCTACCATCTGCTGAATCTCACGGCCATACTCAGGCAGAATGAGCTTAGCTCTCTGGGTATTATAGTCTAATCCTTCTATATTCATTCTTACAATATTTTATATAATCTATAATTCTAGAGCAGTTTCTTTGGCATCTTAGCCACGAAATCCTTGAGATAGAAAGGCACGAAATATGCCACATCTTCGAACTTGCCCTCTACAAAACGCTTCTCTGCCAGCGGAGCCATATTCTTAGCCAAAGGCTCAATGCCCTCTACAAGGTGAGCATTCGGATGGTTGATGGTCTCCATACACTTGGCAGCGCCATTTCCGAAGAAGTACACATGATGCTGGTCCAGATATTCCTTGTAGGTATCAGCATCCACAATATCAGCCTGAATAGGGCGAACCACCTTCAGGGCGCGGTCGAGCACTTCGGCATATACCTCCATGCGACGGGCGTCGAGCATAGGTACGATGAGGGCGTCTTCCTCCTCAGGATGTTCGCCAAGCAATACAGGCACAGCCATCAGTTCGAGTGTTGGAACAGCGATGAGTTTCACACCGCGACCATAACAGATGCCCTTCGCCATACTCACACCGATACGCAATCCGGTATAGGAACCCGGACCACAACTTACCGCCACAGCCTCCAGCGGAAGACCATGAGAATCGAGGAAATCAAGAGCCTCATCCACAAACACACCCAACTTAACAGCATGGTTCGGACCTGTGTGATCTTCCTGGTTGAAAATCACCTGTCCACTATCACTAATTGCCACTGAGCACACGTCCGTACTCGTCTCAATATTCAAAATACACGACATAATTAAAAAATATATTCTTAAATAAGGTGCAAATATACTCATTTTCTCGCTTTTTTTTGTACTTTTGCAGAAATTTAACGCGAAAGATTATATGATACAGTCAATGACAGGCTTCGGAAAAGCTACCGCGGCCTTTAAAACAAAGAAGATTAATGTAGAGATAAAGTCATTAAATAGCAAGACTCTTGACCTCTCTACTCGTATTGCTCCGCTCTATAGAGAGAAGGAGATGGAAATCCGTCAGTATATCTCTAAAAATCTAGAAAGAGGCAAGGTTGACTTCGCCATCTGGATTGATAAGGATGCTACTACAGATGCCACTCCTATCAACGCGGCGCTTGTACAGAATTATTACCAGCAAATCAAGAAGATTTCGGCTGAAACAGGCATTCCTGAGCCAACCGACTGGTACAGCACTCTGTTGCGTCTTCCTGATGTAACAACGAAGACGGATGTGGAAGAATTGAGCGATGAGGAGTGGGAAGTGGCAAAAAATGCAATTTGCGAGGCTGTGAACCATCTCGTAGCCTTCCGCAAGCAGGAAGGAGCCGCTCTCCAGAAGAAATTCACAGAGAAGGTGGATAACATCCAGACTCTCCTGGCTAGCATCGAACCATACGAGAAGGCTCGCGTGGAGAAGATCAGACAGACCATCGTTAACGGCCTGCAGCAGATTCCGAATGTGGATTACGACAAGAACCGCCTGGAGCAGGAACTCATCTACTACATCGAGAAGCTCGACATCAGCGAGGAGAAGCAGCGCCTTGCCAACCACTTGAAGTATTTCCGCGAGACCATGAATGAGGAAGGTCATGGTGTAGGAAAGAAACTCGGTTTCATCGCACAGGAAATGGGACGCGAAATCAACACCACCGGCTCTAAGAGCAACCAGGCTGAGATGCAGAACATCGTGGTGAAGATGAAGGACGAACTGGAGCAGATCAAGGAGCAGGTGCTGAATGCCCTCTAAACAAGAGACAGGCACCTTCTCTTTCCCTTCAAGAGCCGCCTCAAAAGCCCCCTCAAGTGGCGTTTTTGAAAGCCTCGCCCCCGTTCCAGGCGATTATCGCCTATCCAAAAAGCCCCCTATCAAACAGCAAATAAAGAAAAGAAGAATAAAAAATGAAGAACGGATTGTTAATTTTCAGCGCCCCATCGGGCAGCGGTAAGAGCACCATCGTAAACTGGCTGATGAAAGAGCACCCGGAATTGAAGCTGGCTTTCTCTATCAGCTGCACCTCTCGTGCTCCACGCGGTACAGAACAGAATGGTGTAGAGTATTTCTTCCTCTCTCCAGAGGAATTCAAGGCTAAGATTGAGGCTGACGAGTTCCTGGAATACGAGGAGGTTTACCAGGACAGATTCTACGGCACCCTGAAGTCACAGGTAGAAAACCAGCTTGCCAAGGGCGAGTCGGTGATTTTCGATGTTGACGTGAAGGGTGGTGTAAACATCAAGAAGTTTTATGGCGAGCGTGCCTTGAGCATCTTTGTCCAGCCACCTTCGGTAGAGGAATTACGCCGCCGTCTGGTAGGCAGAAATACTGATGCGCCTGAGGTGATTGAGCAGCGCCTTGCCAAGGCAAGCTATGAGCTGACCTTCGCCCCTCAGTTTGACCACGTGGTCGTAAACGATGACCTGGAGAAGGCTCAGCAGGAGGTTTATCAGCTCGTCAAGGTCTTCCTAGACGCAGAGTAAAAAATGAAGAAGGTAGGAATCTTTGGCGGTAGCTTCAACCCCATCCATACGGGCCATATCGCATTGGCGAAAAGCCTTTGCGAGAAGGCCTGCCTGGACGAGGTGTGGTTCATGGTTTCGCCCATGAACCCATTCAAGAAGACCGCTACCGACTTGCTCGATGACCAGCTGCGCCTGGAAATGGTAGAAAAAGCGCTGGAGCACGAGCCACAACTGAAGGCATGCGACTACGAGTTCCGCCTGCCTAAGCCATCTTATACCTGGCACACGCTGCAAGCCATCAGCAAGGATTACCCGGAAAACGAGTTCACCCTGCTGATTGGTGGCGACAACTGGGCTGCTTTCGACAAGTGGTACCACCACGACGACATCCTAGCCCACTATCCCATCGTGGTTTATCCGCGCCAGGGAGCCTGCATAGGCAATGTGCCAGAAGGCGTTACCATCGTAGAAACTCCACTGCTCAACATCAGCAGCACGGAAATCAGAAAGCGTATCAAAGAGGAGGAAAGCATCAGGGGAATGGTGCCGGAATGCATCGAGCAACTGGCTGTCAGAAACTACAGGCAGATCTAGGCATCCCTCTCTCCGAAAACGCTTAAAATCATATTTAAACAACAAACAGCAAAAAATGAGTTGGAAAGAAATCATTAAGAAGTGTCTGAACGTGGCTTCTGCGCCGATTCGCAGAAATGCCAACTTCTTTGTGTTCATGTACCTGCTGGGCATGATCAGTTCTATCGTGACTACACCTGCCAAGGGGACTTTATACGACAACCTGTTCCTGGAACTCTTTGTCGACCTTTATGTGGTGTGTGCCGTTGTCGCCATCTTCCCCAAGAAGGTGCGCTGGGGTCTGCGTGCCGTACTATACCTTATATTATATAGTACAGCTGCCGCCGACACCTATTGCTACGTGAATTTCGGCTCTACGCTCAACCCTTCTATGCTGATGCTGGTGGGCGAGACCAACAGTTCGGAGGCTAGCAGTTTCCTCTCAGCCCTCATCTCTGCCGAGGTTCTCTTCAGTAGTGTGGGCTGGATTCTGCTTCTGGCTCTCATCCAGATTCTCATCGCCATCTTCCGCAAGCAACTCATCAAGCTATACGTTTTCATCATTACCGTTCTGGAGTTGGCTTCAGTCAAGAAACGGCTGATGGCTATCCCCCGCATGACTGCAGCCATGCCTGCCAGCTTCGGAATCCTATGCCTCATCATCTTCATCATAGGATGCTGCACCTCCTGGCACAACAAGATGGCTTACCATAAACTCATGAATGGTAGAACGATAGGCGAAGTAGAGCATATTCTGACAGAAAAAGATCATGCTGTACTCTATCTGCCAATCTACCGACTCCAATTCAGTATCTACGCCAATCAGCTGGCAGCACATCAGATTACCCAACTCATCCATGCTGCCCACGATGTGAAGGTTGACAGCTGCAGCTACCGCTCGCCAAACATCGTGCTGATTATCGGCGAAAGCTTCGGCCGCCATCATTCCCAGCAGTACGGCTATTTTATGGATACCACTCCACAGCAGGTAGCCTTGGAGAAATCGCGCAAACTCACCAAGTTTACCGATGTGGTAACCTGCTGGAACCTGACCAGTTTCGTTTTCAAGAACATGCTCTCTACCCATGTGGTAGGCGAGAAAGGCGAATGGTGCGACTATCCGCTCTTCCCTGAAGTGTTCCGAAAGGCAGGCTACAACGTAACCTTCATCACCAACGAATTCCTGCCACAGGCAAAGGAGGCGGTTTACGACTTCAGCGGCGGTTTCTTCCTGAACAACCCGGAACTGAGCAAACTTCAGTTTGACCATCGCAACACCCAGCTTCACGACTTGGACGACGGACTGCTGAAGGATTATGATGACAGTCTGAAGAACTTCCAGAAGGAGCACAACCTCACCATCTTCCACCTGATGGGCCAGCATGTAAACTATAAGCAGCGCTACCGCACAAAGCAAGCCCGCTTCTGGGCAAGCAGTTATGAAGACAAGCGCCCTGAACTGACCAATGCCCAGCGCAAGATGCTGAGTCATTACGATAACGCCACCCTCTACAACGACTCTATCGTAGCCCAGATTGTAAAGCGTTTCCAGAAGCAGGATGCAATCGTCATCTACGTGCCCGACCATGGCGAGGAATGCTACGAAGAGAACCGAGGCTTCATCTGCCGTAACCACTCTGCAGAAATCGACTGGCCGCTGGCTCACTATGAGTTTGAAATTCCGTTCTGGATATACTGTTCGCCAAAATATATCAGGAACCACCGCGACATTTACCGTCAGATACGCAAGGCTAAGGACAAGCGCTTCATGACCGATGCTCTGCCTCATCTCCTGCTGTATCTGGCTGGCATTGAGACACCTACCTATAAGGAGGAATATAACATCCTGAGTTCGAAATATGACGAGATGCGACCACGTATCCTCAAAAACTCTGCCGATTACGACAAACTTCGTGATGCGCATCTGGAAAAGATAAAAAAGGAAGAAAGTAAAAAGGTAAAAAAGAAAGAAAGGAGAAACTGATTATGAATAGTGCTATTCTATCACGCCCGGCATGCAATGCCCTGAGAGGACTCGCCATCATCGGCATCTTCTTGCATAACTACTGCCATTGGCTGGGACCTATTGTCAAGGAGAACGAGTATCAATACTTCCAGCACAATGTTGACTGGCTGAACCAGGTAATGGTCAGCATGGACCTCAACCTGCCTGTGCACCTGCTCTCGTTCTTCGGCCATTACGGTGTGCCCGTATTCCTCTTTCTGAGTGCTTACGGACTGGTGATGAAATATGAGGCTAGACCTCATCTCTCTACCGAACAGCAGACCAGAATGTACAACATCTCGGGCAAGAAACTTACAGGAAGCATCAACTGGCGCGAACCGCTCCACTTTATCCGCTATCACTATCTGAAACTCTTCAAGATGATGATAGTAGGTTTCGTGGCATTCACGATGCTCGACCTTATCACGCCTGGCTCTCACCACTATGCAGCGCTCGACATCGTTGCGATGCTGGGCATGTTCAATAATGTATTGCCAAATCCGGATAACATCATCTGGCCGGGTCCGTACTGGTTCTTCGGTCTGATGCTGCAACTTTACATCGTCTATCGACTGCTGCTCTATCGCCGCCATTGGGGTTGGACCGTAGGATTGATGGCCATCTGCATCGTCATCCAGCTCATCCTGGGCTTTGACAATCCGGAGAGTGAAGTGATGAACCGCTACCGCTACAACTTTATGGGCGGCATGCTGCCATTCGGTTTGGGCATCCTCTATGCCAGATATGGCGAGAAGATTCTGATGACGTTCCATTCACCTATCACCAACTTCTTTGGCTGCATCTTCTGCATCTCGCTTATCTACAGTCTGAGCGGCAGCATGGTTGGCTGGACCTTCGTGCCTTTCTTCTTCTGTCTGCTGAGCGTATTGGTAGCCGACCTACTCCAGAACATCAGCTGGTTATCAGGTATTTATAAGGTATTAGAGTGGATGGGCAGCATCTCCGCCGCCCTCTTCGTATGCCACCCTATCACCCGCAAGATATTCATCCCTATCAGTCGTCAGGGCGACATCTATGCCGGTCTGCTCCTCTACATCATATCGAGCATCTGCCTGGCATGGCTCTTCACCCAACTGATGAAGAAGATTCCAAACCCGAAATATTAAAAGAAAATCATGAAGATAAAAGATATAGAACTGGCGAATATCAGCCGGTTTCGCGGCGAGTTGATGGGAGCAGCCATGCTGTTCATCATCCTCTTTCATGTGGCATTGCCTAGAGAAGATGCCTTTTTCGGGCTTCGCAGAATGGGCAATGTCGGTGTAGACATGTTCCTCTTTCTCAGCGGAATAGGTCTCTGGTTCTCGTGGATGAAGAATCCTTCTGCCAAGCATTTCTTCATCCGTCGTTATCTGCGCATCTACCCTACCTGGCTCATCATAGCCTGCCTCTTCTATATCCCTTCTTTCCAGGGCGGAAGCACCTGGAACTGGATCAATCTCTTTGGCGAGATAACCATCAACTGGGGGTTCTGGCTGCATGATGAGCTCAACTTCTGGTACATCCCAGCTACGATGATGCTCTATCTCTTTGCTCCTGCCTACATGGAACTCATCAAGCGCCATCCTATCTACCGCTGGCTGCCGGTGGTGATGATCATGTGGTGCATCCTGGTACAATATGTTACCCCGATACATCAGGCTGTAGGACACCTGGAGATTTTCTGGAGCCGCGTGCCTATCTTCTTCATCGGCATCAACATGGGTGAGATGGTAAGACAGAAACAGACGCTCGACGGCGCTTCGATATGGATGATATGGCTCATGTTCCTGATGACGCTGCTGGCGAGCATCTTCCTGGAACAGGAGAAGCACGGCATGTTTCCGCTCTTCCTGGAACGCATGCTCTATATCCCGCTCACCATCACGAGTATCCTGCTGCTGAACCGCATCTTCCGCCGCACCCCGAGCTGGTTTAACAAGGGGTTCATGTTTGTGGGAGCGCTGAGCCTGGAGTGTTATCTGCTCCATATCCACTTCGTGCTGAAATACCTAGAACCGCATCACTTGGGCTATTGGCCTACCTTCTTCATCTGCATAGGCATCACCCTACCTGCAGCATGGATTCTGAGCAAGATAGCCGGATGGATTTCTAAAGAGTTAGCTAAGTTTATCAAGTAAAAAGGAGTTTATTTATTAAGAAAAATAGGAGTTTTATGAACGAGAATAAATTGGAAGACAGTAAAGGGTTTGCTGCGCTGCTGCGACTGGTTCGCCCGAAGCAATGGATCAAGAATGGCTTTATCTTCTTACCGCTGTTCTTTGGCGGCGCCCTGTTGCATACAGATGCCCTGCTGGCGGGTCTGATTACTTTCTTCGCCTACAGTTTTGCCGCATCGAGCATCTATTGCTTCAACGATATCTATGATGTGGAGGCCGACCGCCGCCACCCGGTCAAGTGCCATCGTCCGATAGCATCGGGGGCGGTCAGCATCAAGCAGGCATACGGACTGATGTTCCTGATGTTTGCCCTCTCTATGGGTATATGCAGCCTGCTCGGCTCATGGGAGACGATGGGAATCATCATTTTCTATTGGCTTCTGAATCTCGGCTACTGCGCCAAATTCAAGCAATATGCCATCATTGATGTGTGTATCGTAGCTTTCGGTTTCGTACTCCGTCTGCTGGCAGGTGGTGTAGCTACGGGCATCGTACTCAGCAAGTGGATTGTGCTGATGACCTTCCTCATCACCCTCTTCATGAGTTTTGCCAAGCGCCGCGATGATGTGCTGCGCATGGAGAAGACGGGCGAGGCTCCCCGCAAGAATACCATCCGCTACAACCTCACCTTCATCAACCAGGCTATTACGATTACGGCTTCCGTAACCCTGGTATGTTACATCATGTATACGGTGAGTCCGGAGGTTATCGAGAATTTCCATACCGAGAATCTCTATCTTACGAGTGTCTTTGTGCTGGTCGGTTTGCTGAGATACATCCAGATAGCTGTGGTAGACCAGAAGAGTGGTGACCCTACGAAGATTATCCTGCGCGACCGCATCACCCAGTTTATCGTGCTTGCCTGGTTGCTCTCCTTCCTGATCCTTATTTATATCGTATAAGAAAATGAAGAAGAAAATATATTGTTTCGATTTCGACGGAACGCTGACAACAAGCGATACCCTGCTGGAATTCATCAGATATGCCAAGGGTACCGGTCGTTTTCTGATGGTTTTCCTGATGTACAGTCCGCTCCTGGTACTGATGAAGCTGCATCTCTTTCCCAACTGGAAGGCGAAGCAACTCATCTTTGCCCATCTTTTTGCCGGCATGCGTATCGAGAAGTTTGATGCGCTCTGCCACGATTTTGCCGAAGAATACCAGCATCTGTTGCGCCCCAAAGGTGTTACGCTGGTACACGAAGCCCTGGTTGCAGGTGCTCAGGTTTTCATCGTGAGTGCCAGCATCGACAATTGGGTCCGCCCGTTCTTTAAAGTTCGCGGCCTGGATGGAGTCAGGGTTTTAGGCACCCAGATAGAAGTGATTGACGGCAGACTTACCGGCAAGTTCAAGAGCAACAACTGTTATGGCGAGGAAAAGGTGCATCGCATCTGCGAGGCACTGACCACCACTGCCGCCAATGCCTACGGTACCCCCTCATTATCTTTCGACCGCGCGCAATATGATATTGAGGCATTTGGCGACAGCCGAGGCGACAAGAAGATGCTCGCCTATGCCGATAAAGGACATTACAAGCCCTTCAGAATTTAGAAACGCATAACGGAAGACAGGAAAGCCTAACGGAGTCGCAAACCATCTTGCCAAGTACCCATGTACGGCGAAACGCCGTATCAAGTATACCAACTTACTGACTTACAATACATTAGCTTGTTATGAAACAAAGGAATACAGACATCGACTGGATAAGAGCCATACTCATTATTCTCATGATATTGATTCATATCGTGAGCTTCGGCAACGCATACCCCCAACTCAAGGCAGGCATTCTCTCGTTCATGATGCCTACCTTCCTCATCATCACGGGCTATCTCGTGAATATCGAGAAAAGCCCAAAGGAGATGGGAAGATACCTGATGTGTCTCGCTTTGCCTTACGTCATCATGGTAACCGGTTTCTCTGTCCTCTCCTATTTCATGCCGGTGAGAGATGGCATCACGGAACTGTCACTCTCTCAGATTTGCGAGAAGATATTCGTTACTTCCATCGGTCCCTATTGGTTCATCCAGACCATGATTATCTGCGGCATTCTCTATTACGTCAGTTTCAAGGGAGCAACCTGGGGAACCCTCAGACAGGGAAAAACGACGATGAGCACCACCACAAGCCTCTTTATCTTCGCCACCCTACTCCTGCTCCTGTCCAAGACACCCGCTCTTTCGCCCAGTGCCGCCACCTATTATTTCATCGGAGCGGTACTCAGACAATGCCATATCGGCTTTGACAGAATTTTCCGTCCTTCACCGGTTGCCCTGCTGCTCTGGATCAACTTACTGGGCTTAGAAGAATGGTACGACTGGGGCACGCTCGCCATCGTCTTCTCCTGCTGGTGCTGCATTTCATCCCTGATGTGGATACACAGCCTCATCAAACGCCTACAGGATAATGCCAGCGTTCGAAAGACAGAAGACACCTTATTATATATAGGCCGCAACACGCTTCCTATCTATCTCTTCCACCCCATCTTTACGATGGCAGCCAAGTTTTATCATCCCCTCTTTAGTTGGGACAGGAGCGAAATCTGTTTTGCCCTCGTTACCATTTTCATCGCCATTGCCGGAAGCATCGGCATCGCCAAGATGATGGAGAAGACCCATCTGGCTTATCTCTTCGGAAAAGGAAAGATGCTGAGATAAATAAAACCAGGATATATTTGGTAATTTGGAGATTTTGAAGTACTTTTGCAACATGAATATCAAGAACAAGATAAATAATATGGATAATGCCAAGCGGGAGAAGCTGGGCGAAGTCATCAGATTCGGAATCGTAGGCGGACTGGCTACGGTACTGCAATATGTCATCTACCTGGCTATGATGCCGGCGCTGGCCCATTTCATCCCCAACATGGGCGACCACAGTCTGGCTACCACCGCCAACACCATCGCCTACATCGTGAGTTTCATCTTCAATTTCATCGCCAGTACCCGCTATACCTTCAAGGTAAAGGCGAATGCCAAGCGCGGAGCAGGATTCACCCTCTCCCACATCGTCAACTACTCGATGCAGACCCTCTGCCTCAACCTCTTCGTAGGCTTGGGTCTAGCCAAACAGCTGGCTATGATACCCACCCTCTGCATCTGCATCCCGGTAAACTTCCTCCTGGTAAGGTTCTTCCTGAAGAAATAAGGGGATTCCCAAAACACGATAAAAGAAAGATATGAAAAAGATATTCGATATTTTTAAAATCAAGAAAGAGGAAAGAGTTTCAGCACTCGTCGCACTCATCATAGCATGTGCCCTCAATGCCCTGACTGTCATCAAATACCACAGCCAGTTCTCGCAGATTACAGATAATTATCACAAACTCTTTGTCAAGACCTTCCATGTGGCAGGTTTCGACCCGCTTACCTATAGCATCGTATCTCACTGGGACACAGAATATAACGTATACCGCCACCCGCTGCTGGCATTCTTCATGTATATCCCGAATCAGATAAATCAAGGATTGATAATGCTTACCGGCATCAACTGCGTTCAGTTTGTCGTGGGAGCTATCCTGGTGTTCTGCGCCTTCTATTCCTTCATTTTTCTTTACCGTATATTCAGAGAAGTGATTGGTACAGAGCGCTTTGATGCCAATCTGCTCTCTGCCTTCTATTTCTCTTTCGCCTATGTGATGGTTTCAGCGATGGTACCCGACCATTTCATCATGTCGATGATCATACTCCTCTGTACCCTGTATATCACAGGCGTATGCATGAAGAAAGGCAGACAGCTTACCATCTGGCAGACTATCCTGCTCTTTGTATTTACAGCGGGCGTATCGCTCAACAATGGTCTGAAGACCTATCTTGCCGCCCTTTTCACCAATGGCAGAAAGTTCTTCAGTATCAAATACTTCCTGATAGGAGTCATCCTTCCTGCCGCACTCATGTGGGCTTTCGCCAGATGGGAATACCGCACCTTCGTATGGCCTAAGGAGATGGCAAGACACGAGGCTAAGATGAAGAAAAACAAGGAAGCCACAGCCAAGATTTACCAGCAATACCGCGACAGCACTGGCGTGAAAGACTCGGCAAAGGTAGAAACTGCCGTCAGGAAAATCATCAAGGATAAAGCGCATGCCAAATATGTTCGTGACCATAAACAGATATGGAACAAGAACACGGGCAAGCCTATCGCCAAGGGCGAATTCATGAACTGGACCGACAAGACGACCTCCCGCTCGCAAACTCTGGTCGAGAATTTCTTCGGTGAAAGCATCATGCTGCACCAGCAGAACCTTCTGGGCGATGTATTGCGCAACCGTCCGGTTATCGTGAAATACCAGTCTGCGGTCAATTATGTGGTAGAGACATGCATCGTTGTGCTTTTCTTACTTGGCATCCTTGCCGGAAGAAAATCAAAGTTCCTCTGGCTCACCCTGACATTCTTCCTGATGGATACTGCCCTCCATATCGGTTTGGGCTTCGGTATCAACGAGGTATATATCATGACTGCCCACTATATGTATGCCCTTCCTATCGCCATCGCCTTCCTGGCGCTCAAGGCAAAAGGAAAGAACCTGAAATGGGCCTTCAGAGGATTGATGCTCGCCATCACCCTCTATCTGTGGATAAGCAACGGATATCTGCTGGTAGACTACATGCTAGGATAAATATTAGCAAGAAGCCTTGATCCAGCGGATGATATCCTCATGCTTCATATCAAACTTACGGGCAAAGAGGCGGTTGCTTTGTTCCAGCTCCTCTTTGTCTGCAAAAGTCCAAACGTATGGATTGCCCCGTTTCCAGTCGATAAGTCGCATGCAGCCCTCATATTCATCTTTTTCAGAATACAGGGCGGCTCTAAAGGCAGGCTGATTCCATACCAGGGTCTGCAGGAAGAACTCATCAGGGCAGAAGGTATAATTGAATCTTTTCAATACAAACGGCTTCTGGCTCACCACATACTCCACGCATGCCTGCGTGATGCTCACCCAGTTGGCACCCTTGGCAAAATCCATCTTCTGGCGATGCAGGAACGGCATGAGCAGCATCGAAAGATATTTATTCAGTCGCCTGGTAATGGCATTCAAAGCCCCATACTTCGAGCGGGTAAGACTGGTAAATAGCCAATAACGCATCATCTTCCGGCGGCAATCCCATTCAAATTCCTCACCATGATTGATGCCCACAAACTCCTTACCCTGATGCTCCTCAAAGAACTGATGGATGTAATCCTGCGATTTGATAGGTAAATCCTGACCACTCAGCAGATGGTAGTAGGCATAAGGTCCATGCTTCAAAGCCTCCTCGAAAAGCACATACTCCGCCTTAATCTGGCTCAGATTTCCCCAACGCACATCCACCCTCTGTTCCAATAAAAAGAGGCGTGCCTTGGAAAGAACCAGCGGTTCGGCACCATCAAGCATATCCGATTTCCGGTCGATATGCAGAAATATATCATTTCGCTCATCATCGAGCATCGACAGCAATACCCTCAGAAGCGGTAAACTGCCATGAGCCATTATCAAAAAAGCATGTTTCATTGTCATTATTTATCTTTATTATCCAACTGTCCGTCCTGATGACTTTTTCATCATCATTGCGACAAAGATACACCAAATAAAAGAGAATACAAAATAAAACTCCGTTTTTATCAGAAAAAAGACACAAAATAGAGCCTTTCTTTTTGAATATTCAGAAAAAACAATTACTTTTGCAGCGCTAAGAAGGAGATGCGGCATGCATCAGCCCAGCAAAAAAAATAATCAGAGAATGAACAATATATTTAGAATTAAAAAAGAAGAAAGGCTCTTTGCCTTGATTACACTCATCGTTATCATCGCCTTTAATGTGCTGATGATAACCTATCATTTTGATGATTTCGGCAAACCGAAAGCAGGATTCTGGACACTCTTCACCAAGAACTTTCAGATTTCAGGTTTCGACCCCTACACCTACCTTACCCTCTCGAAGTGGAAGGTGTATTACACGGAGTATCGCCATCCCATGCTCCCTTTCTTCCTCTATCCTTTCTCGCTACTGAACGGCTGGCTGATAGAACTCACCTCCCGCAACTGGGCAACTACCATCGTGGCGGTGATGATGACATTCTTCTCCACCTACTCCACCCTCTTCTTTAGAAGAATCTTCAGAGAGGTGATGCAGCTGAAGGCTATAGACAGCAATGTGCTCACAGCGATGCTTTTTTCCTTTGCCTACGTGCTGCTCGTCACCTTTGTGGATGACCATTTCGGCATGTCGCTTTTCTTCCTGTCAATGACACTTTATCTGGCAGGCAAACAGCAGCAGGAACACCGCAGCATGCCTTGGTGGCAAACAGCCCTGCTCTTTTTCTTCACGGCAGGCATCACGCTGAGTAATGGCGCCAAGACCTTCCTTGCCGCCCTCTTTACCAATGGCAAAAAACTCTTCCGTCTGAAATATTTGGCATTGGGCATCATCTTGCCTACCCTTCTGATAGGTGCTGCAGGCATCTACCAGAACAAGGCATTCATCATTCCGAACCGCCTGGAAGGAGAAAGGCTCGTGGCTCAGAAAGCAGCGAAAGACAGTACTTTCAGAGCCAAAATGGAACAGAAACAAAAGCACGATAAGGCTATCGCAGGCAAGAATATCCAGAAACGGGGCATGCTTTCATGGGCAGATATGTCTATCTCCCGTTCAGTATCACTGGTAGAAAACGTTTTTGGCGAATCGCTTATCCTGCACAGAGAACATCTGCTGGAAGATATCCACAGCCACCGCCCGATATTCGTGAAATATCAGACACCTATTCCTTATATCATAGAGAGTATCATCGTGATTCTGCTGTGTATGGGCTTTTGGATGGGAAGAAGATCGGTCTTTCTCTGGCTCACTGCCTCATGGGTGGCATGCGATGCCTTCATTCATCTGATAATGGGATTCGGACTGAACGAGGTTTACATCATGGCTGCCCATTGGGCGTTCATCATTCCGATCTGTATCGGATATATCATCAGAAACTGTAAGGAGAAATATCTGCCTTATCTTCGTGGAACACTCGCAGTTATCACCATCTTCCTGTTCTTCTATAACAGCACGCTGATATTCCAGTATCTCACAAGATAAAAAAAGAGAATCCGACAAGATAAAAAAGTATCTTAGATTAAAACCATCATGCTGAAAATAAGTATCTTAACCCCTATCTATGGAGTAGAAAAATATATCGAACAGTGCGCCCGTTCACTGTTCGAGCAGTCGTATGCGTCTATCGAATACATTTTTGTAGATGACTGTACCCCTGATAAAAGCATCGGCATTCTGCAATCGCTCCTGAAAGAATATCCGGGAAGAGCACAACAGGTACGCATCATCCACCACGACAGAAACCGGGGCGTGGGAGCCGCAAGACAGACGGCACTGATGGCAGCTACAGGCGATTATCTTTTATTTGCCGATAGCGATGACATACTGCCGGAAGATGCAGTTGAGAAGCTGGCAGGAAAAGCAGATAGTAGCCATGCCGACCTGGTTGATGGCGGCTACCGGGAATGGTGCGATGAAAAGGCAGGCAGACTCCAGAAACCTTTTGAAGTTTCTGATGAGAAACTGCTCAAACTACTTGTTTGTCAGAACATCATCACCAACCGGCTGTGGGGCAGAATCTATAAGCGTTCGCTCATCATGGAGCACAGGATATTCTTTGAAGAGGGCATCAACTATGCGGAAGATCTTTTCTGGAATGCCCAGTTCATGTTCTACGGCAAAAAGGTGAACATCGATGATGCGGTATATTATTACCGTATCGACAATGAGAATTCCTACAATCACAACATCTCAGAAAAGAATCTCCTGTCATACTTCAAGTCAACCCGCCGACTCATCGATTTCTTCGAGCAGAACGATAAGAAGCATCAGTACCTCAGGGCCACAGAGATAGGCATCGTCAATGCCTACCGCTGGGCGGCAAACGCTCATGTAGCCTTCGAAAAGGTGGATCAGACGCTCTACTACAAGCCTAAGAACTGCCTCATCCGACTCATCATCAAGCTCATCAAAAAGGGGGTACCTGTCAAGAGGGTGAATCTTATCTACCTCGCTTACAGAAAGCTATACACTCTTCTAATATCTGCACCTTCAACAGTTTCATGATACAGAAGTAGATGGTGGCTGAAACCAGCAGACGAACCAGCAGCAAGAGATAGATATTCTGCAGGCTGCGGGTCATAAAATAGGTAACTACCATCGTGGCTGCCGCACAGAGCATGAATGGCAGTATATCCTTTGCCACATCCAGGAACCGCAATCCGGCAACACGCTTCATCATCCACTGCCAGACCAGAAGCCAGGCGATGATAAACACGGTATAGGCTATCACCATGGTCTGGATGCCATATTGATGACAGAACAATACCAAGGCGAGCAAACCCACTACCTGACCGATGTTGCACCACATATATACATCAGAACGCCCCTTGCTGATAGCCAGATTCTGATAGAGCGTATAAATAGGCATAAAGGCACCGCTCACACAAAGAATCTGCAACAGCGGCACACTGGCTATCCATTTCTCATGAATCGTAATCAGGATGAATTCGCGTGATACCAGGGTCAAGCCAAACATCAATGGAAAAGAAAGGAATGCCGTGAAACGGAGCATCTTTCTGAACACCAGCAACTCGCGGTTCTTATCGTCCTGGATAGAAGCCAAGACGGGCTGAGCTATCTGTCCCACCGTATTGGCAACAAACGAATTAGCCTTGGTGTCCCAGTTGTATGCCTGACTATAGTTACCCACATCATTAATCGGATAGAACCTGCCGAAGACAAAGGTCAACACATTGTTGCTCACCGTATTGATGATGTTGGTAACCAGGAGTTTCACGCTGAATCCGAACATCTTCCTTACCGGTCCGAAATCGATATGAAAATTCGGGCGCCATCCCGTATAATAATATCTTCCGATATTCAGCACGAGGATAAAGATAACCTGCTGCCAGGCAAGACTCCAGTAAGCCATGCCGTTGAATGCCAGTACCAGTCCCACGACATTCGAACTGATCAGAGCCATGAAATTAACGATGGTAATCTCCTTGTTCATCATGTTCTTCATCATATATCCGTTCTGGGCGATACCAAACGAAGAGATGAAGAAACTCAGGAACACGAAGCGCGACAGGGAGGTGAGACAAGGCTGATGGAAGAAATCTGCTATCAGCGGCGCACAGAAAAAGAGCACCACATACATGGTAAGACTCACCAGGACATTAAACCAGAACACCGAGTTATAATCGTTGTCGGTGGGTTTCCTGATATTCACCAGTGCCTGGGTAAACCCGCTACTCTGCAGATTGCCCGCTATCAGGGTGAATATGGTGAGGATGCCGATGATACCATAATCGGCTGGCGACAACAAACGCGCCAAGAAGATGCCAAAGAGGATATTGAGTACCTGGGTAGAGCCACTGTTCATCGCTCCCCAGAACAATCCCTTGGCGGTTTTTTCCTTTAATGATTCTGCCATCGTTTCTATCTGATAAATATGGAATATTACTTGTTTTTACTTTTTAGAATGCAAAAGTAGCATAAATAGTTTGAAGTTCAAAACTTTTTGCTTACTTTTGCAGCCGTAAAACAGAAAAAAGTATGGATATTAAGAACATCAAGAAGGAATGGAACGCCACAATACTCGATATATTGAAGGCTTTCATCGAAATCTGCAACAAGTATCACCTCAGATATTACTGTTGTGCCGGCACCGCTATCGGAGCCGCCCGTCACCACGGAATGATTCCCTGGGACGATGACATCGACGTACTGATGCCACGCCCCGACTACGACCGTCTGCTCGAAATCGCCAAGCATGAAGACTTTGGCAAATACGAGGTAGTAACTCCCTACAACAACGAGTCATACCCTCTGTATTTCTCCAAACTCGTGAACCGCGAAACCACCCTTATCGAGGAGAAGGAGCGTCCCTGCATCATCGGTCTTTACGTAGATATCTTCCCTCTTGATGCCACCGACGATGACCTGGAAACGGCAAAGGCGCTGTATCGCAAATACTCTAAGACCATCAACCGTCTGAATGCCGTAACCACCCACAATACTTTCTTTGAGTACATCTCCCTGCTCCTGCACAAGGAAACTTGGGGCCGCTTTGCCATCAAGACGATCGCCTTCTTCTGCCGCAGCAAGATGCGCCACCGCCTCATCCAGCAGATGGACGAGATGAGTCACCGGTATGACTTCGATAAGGCGAAGAACGTACTGGTGAATACAGGCTCCTACCACTATAAGGAGATTTTCCCGAAGGAATGGCTCGGCAAGGGCAAGGAATTCCCGTTCGAGGATACCACCGTCTTGCTGCCGGAGCAGGCTGATACCTATCTGCGCCACTTCTTTGGCGACTATATGAAGTTTCCACCCGTAGAACAGAGAGTAGAGAAACACCTTCGCTACTATCTGAACATGGAAAAGCGGGAAACATGGGATGAGATTAAAAGAAATCTTTAGTCTTCCCTCACTTCCTGCAAGGTATGTCCGAAACCTTCTTCTACATCAAAGAGCGGTTTCCAGCCTAAAGCCTTGAGCTTATCCGTACTGAAGGTTGCCTTGGTGATAGGCGTGGTATTGCCCTGCTGCGCATCCGCCTCAGGAATATCAAACACCACCTTTCTATCCGCTTTCCGGGCTATCAGCTCTGCCAGTTGGCGGATGGAGATATTCGATTCTGAATGAGCCACATTATAGGCATTTGCCCTCTCGCCATCCAGCAGGAGGCGCAAGATGGCATGGGCGGCATCTACCACATAAAGCCAGGAGCGGAAAGCCTCACCCTTACTCTTCAGGACGATATCCTCACCCTTCAGAACATTGCGGATAAACTGGGCATACACCCTATTGTCACTCTCCGTAAAGCCCGGACCGTAGGTATGACTCAGTCTGGCTATCACCACATCGGCATCATACTCTGCTCCGTATGCCATGCAGAGCGTTTCGGCAGCACGTTTGGAAGATGGATAGCAGGCACGCACCGATGCACAATCCACATAGCCGCTGCTCTTCTCGCTAAATTCAGAGCCATCGCCCTCGCCATAGATTTCACCCGAAGAGATATAAACCATGCGCTGCATGCGGTGATTCAATCCATATTCCAGCAGGTTGGATACGCCGTTGATGTTTGCCTTCATCACCTCTACAGGGTTCTGCTTAAAGAAGTTAGGACTCGCATTGCTGGCTGCATCGATGATGTAATCAGCGCCCTCAGCCAACTCATTATAGACTGGTTCCCCTATCATCCTGTCCATGCTCTTGATGACAGGCTGGGTAACGTCTATCTCTGCAAAGAAGAAAGATTCATCCTCCCAATAGGCAGCAAACTTCTGTCGGGCACGTTCCTTGTTTCTTCCGGCTGCTATCACCTTGTAGCACCGGGCAGGATTCTGCATCAGCACATCAACCACACAGCCTCCTACCAATCCTGTAGCACCAGCCACAAGAATGGTCTTGCCATGCAGACGCTCCAATTCCAAACCTTCCCGGAAAAGGTGCGCAATATCTTCCTTATATGGTGAATTTCCTATCATAACATATTTATTTTAACCAAGCCTCAGGCTGAACCTTCATCAGTGCCTTCAGTATCTCCAGATCCTCAACGGTGGTTATCTTGATGTTCTTCTCTGAACCAGGCACGATATGCATCTGTCTGCCTCCCAGTTCTGCCATCAGGGTACAGGATGCCACCGAATTGGCGATGCCCTTCTCCTTAGCCTCTTCGTGGGCTGCTATCAGATTGCCCAAACGGAAGGTCTGGGGTGTCTGGGTACGGATCAGTTTGTCGCGCGGAATACTGGTGTTGGTCGTAAAACCATCTTCGCTCTCCAGGATAGCCTCTCTACATTTGATACCCGTAATGGCATAGCCATACTTCTGGCAGATGGCGATATTGGATGAGATGATGTCTTGCGACAAGAGTGGGCGCACGGCATCATGCACCAGCACCAGGTCGTCATCACCGCACCCCGCCTCTTTCAAGCCATAGATACCATTGTGGATCGACTCCTGACCATTGCTTCCGCCAGGGAATATCCATTTCAGCTTGGTAATGCAGAACTGGTTGGCATACGACTGCAGTACCGTTTCCCAACCTGCCAGACATACCACAGCAATACCCTGAATATCAGGATGCTTCTGAAAAGCCATCATCGTATGGATGATGATAGGACAGTTGTCTACATGCATAAACTGCTTTGGGATGTCCTGTCCCATTCTATTGCCAGAACCTCCGGCTATGATCAATGCATAGTTCATATTCTCTATCTTTAAATTGATTATTTCTGAATGATTCTCCCCGGATTCCCAACCACGGTAGCCCCGTCGGGAATATCCTGGAATACCACGGCACCGGCGCCTATCGTCACGTGGTTGCCGATATGGATGCCGCCGAAGACCGTGGCGCCGGTATAAATCTTCACGTCATTTCCTATGGTAGGTCTGCCGCCCTTGCCGTTGCCCAGCGTCACCATCTGCAGACAGTAGAAGTCATCACCTATACTTTCTGCGTTGAGATAGGTGGCATAGCTGTGCTCCAGATGCGCACCCTTCCCGATATGCGGGCACCAGATGGTCATCGTACGCTCGGGAGGCAGCAGCCAGCTGATGAAAACCGAACGGTATTCGCCCATGCGGTAATAAAACAGATTGCGGAAACTCCTTTCGCGGGTGCATGCCTTAATCAGGTTGAGCACCGTAGGCTTCCTGTCCTGCACCTTCAGCAGGTCGGCATCTATCTCCTTCTTATGGAGCAGATACAGAGCGATATGCGGCAACATGCGCACCGCCGAAGCTGACAATATGATGGTTTGTACTATCGGATTCATGACTCTAAATCTTATTTATCTTTGCAAAGATACAAAAAATAAAGCAACTAGCATGCTTTTATCCGAAAACAATTGTTCTTTTCACTAAAAATAAGATAATAGAACAGGGTTTGTAGAATTTTAGTCGGTTTTAATGCTAAATAATGTGAATTAAATAGCTTTCCATACAACTTTTCCGTACCTTTGCACAAAGTTATATATAACGATATTTTAGAAGAGGATAAAACAGAACATTATGAAGAGGATATTGATTGTTGAAGACGATTTGGCATTCGGAACCATGATACAGACTTGGCTCAAAAAGAAAGGATTCGATGTAGAAAGGGTAACATCTGTAGGCGCTGCCATCAAAGCGATGGGAGCCGGCGATGCATTCCATCTGGTTCTTTCCGACCTGCGCCTGCCCGACCACGACGGACTGGTATTGCTCCAGCATATCAGAAAGACCGATGCCCACCTGCCTTTTATCGTAATGACTAGCTATGCAGAGGTTCAGAATGCTGTATGTGCCATGAAATCGGGTGCTACCGATTACGTGGCTAAACCTTTCCATCCCGAAATCCTCTTAGAGAAAATCCGTGAGGCTATCCAGTCGGCTGCTTCTGCGGTTTCTGCCCCTCAGCGTGCGGAATCTGCCGCCATGCAGGATGCGCCCCAAGAAGAACAGCAGGGCGCTACGGAGGTGCCTAGATATATAAAAGGTGAAAGCGAGGCTTCCAAACAGCTCTACGAGTTCGTTTCGCTCGTTGCCCCAACCCCGATGTCAGTGCTCATTCTCGGAGCCAGCGGCACCGGAAAGGAATATGTGGCGCGCAGCATCCACGAACAGAGTCTGCGCAAGGACAAGCCTTTCTATGCCATCGACTGCGGCGCCATTCCTAAGGAGGTGGCGGCATCTGAATTCTTCGGATATAAGAAGGGTGCCTTTACCGGAGCCGAACAGGATAAGAAGGGTGCCTTCGAGATAGCTAACGGCGGAACGGTTTTCCTCGATGAAATGGGAAACCTCAACTACGAAGTACAGGTGCAGCTCCTCAGAGCCTTGCAGGAGAGAAAAATCCGTCCGCTGGGCAGCACGCAGGAGATTGATGTGGATATCCGACTCATCTGTGCCACCAACGAGAATCTGGCGCAGGCGGTAGCCGAAGGCAAGTTCAGAGAGGACCTCTATCACCGCATCAACGAGTTTACCATCTACATGCCTGCCCTCAAGGACAGAGGTGCCGATATCTTCCTCTTTGCCAACCTCTTTATCAAGCACGCCAACCAGGAACTGGGCAAGAATGTGCTCGGAATGGATGCCAAAGCCTCCGAAATCATTGCCTCATACGACTGGCCGGGCAACCTGCGCGAACTGAACAATGTGATGAAGCGCGCCACCCTGCTCACCCGTGGCAAGTATATCGGTGCCCAGGAACTGGAGAAGACGATGGCACAGACCTCCACAGCCCGACCAATCAATATGCAGTTGCACAGCGAACAGTCGGAACAGGAAAGCATCGCCGCTGCCATGAGAGCCACCCACGGCAACAAGAGCAAGGCTGCCCAACTGCTTGCCATCGACCGCAAGACTCTCTACAACAAGATGAAGAAATACGGCATGGAGTAAAAGATTCCCCAATATATTCCACACTATATTGGGGAATTTTTCTACACCTTTTCCCCACTTTCCCCACACCCCATTTCTGGCACAAAACATCATCTCCTCTGATTATCAGACACTTAACAAATTCATCGATTTTTGGCACGCCTATTGTGATATTATTTAGCGAACTCGCAAATGAGTTTCAGCAAGAGAATTAATAAACAATAATATTCACAATTAAAAAACAAAAGAATTATGAAAAAGTTAGTATTTGCAGTTATCGCAGCAGTAGCAATGGTATCAGTTAGCAATGTATTTGCAGGTAACAGAATGGTAAGCGTTGCAGGTTCAGAACCAGTAGACACAGTAGCTCCAGCCGACACAACAGCAACACCTGTTGAGGCACCAGCAGCAACAGTGGATTCAACCGTAGCAAAGTAAATCCACCTTCAGAAAATAGTAATTACGCGTCGCTTTCAATGAAACAGGAGATAGATGACCAGATTTTGGCATTTATCTCCTGTTTTCGTTGGTTTATATCGCATTTTTGATTAACTTTGCACACAAATAGCAAAAAGACTCAAAACATTAAAAGATAAGAAGATGCAGCAAACAAACGTTCCTTTCAAGGTAGCCCTGGGTTACATCATCGTCGCCATCGTACTGATTCTGGCGATAGGGCTGGTATATCGCAACACCACAACCGTGCTCGCTATCAACCAGGCAACCCGCGACTATATCGAAAAGCGACAGGCAGCCGACAGCACCATGTCCAACCTGCTCAAGGAGGAACAGACCAATCTGCAGCAGCTTACCCGCGCCATGCAGGGCAAGTCATCCCACAACTATCTGCACGAGAAGATGAACAGCCTCAACAGTGGCGAAGATTCCGTTGTCGTGCATTCCAAGGCACCCAAGACCCATGTGGCAAAGAACACCACCGTAGAGGTGATGAAAACCCGCAAGGGCTTCTTCCGCCGCCTTGCCGATGCCTTCAAGAAGGAACATGCCGAAACGCTCAGCATCAGACGCGACAGCAACCAGGCTGTCACCGATACCCTCTCTACCCCGGTCAACTTAGCCGGAAACGTAGCCGATATCCTGGAACAGATTGACCGCAAGGAGAAGCAGTCTACGCACGATAACCACGATGCCATCAACCGCGAGGTGAGAGACCTGCAGATAACCAATGCCCGCCTCGCCCTGCGCTCCTCCCAGCAGCTCAACGATATCCACCAGCGCGAACGTCAGGCGATGCAGCAGGCTATTAACCAGGCGATGCAGGCTCGCCAGAATCTGCTCTGGCAGATAGGTCTGCTTGCCATCGTAGCCATCACAGCCGCCGTCATCCTCGTCTATTACATCTACCGCGATACGCAGAAGGAACGCATCTACCGCGAGAATCTCGAAGAGGCTAACGAGGAAATCAGGCGCATCATGAACCAGCGCGAACGCCTGCTCCTCACCATCACCCACGACATCAAGGCTCCGGCTGCCAGCATCTCGGGCTTCATCGACCTGATGAAGGATTATGTCAACAACCCGCAGGGCATCTCCTGTCTCAACAGCATCAAGGGTTCTGCCACCCATCTCTCCCGGCTCGTTGCCGCCCTGCTCGATTATCACCAGTTGGAAAACGGACTGATGAAGCTGAACCCTGTAGATTTCTCGCCTGCCGACATGTTCCGCCAGTGTGCCGGAGAGATGCAGATCCTGAGCCAGGAGAAGGGACTGGAACTGCATCTGGAGCTCGATGGCATCAGCAGTCCGCAGACCTACTACCGTGCCGATGCCTTCCGTATCCGTCAGATACTCAACAACCTGGTGAGCAATGCCATCAAGTATACCGATAAGGGCAGCGTCACCATCCAGGCAGCCATCAGTCCCCAGCACCTCCTCACCTTCTCGGTAAGGGATACTGGCAAGGGCATGACCACCGAAGAGCGCCAGAAGGTGTTCCAGGCGTTCACCCGTCTGAAGAGTGCCCAGGGCATCGAGGGCACCGGTCTCGGACTGAACATCACCCAGGAACTGGTCAATCTGCTCCAGGGCACCCTGCGTCTGGAATCCGTCAAGGACAAGGGCAGCACCTTCACCGTCACCATTCCGCTTGCCTTAGGTACCGCTCCTGCAGCAGAAGAGGCAGAAGAGCAGAAGCCCCTCACCCCAGCCAAGCCCCATTTCGAAAATCACAAGATACTGCTGCTCGATGACGACCCGTTGCAGCTCCGTCTGCTTCAGGAGATGCTGAAGAAGCTGGTAGGCGACAGTTGGCAAGTCTTTGCCTGTCTGCATGTAGCCGAGGCGCTCACCGTGCTCCACAACGAGCATCCTGCGCTGATGATGATGGATATCGAAATGCCCGAGATGAACGGCATTAGGATGATTCAGCACATCAACCACAGCCACATGAAGGTAGTAGCGATGACCGCCCACGATGCCAGCATCATCAGAGAGTTGAAAGAAGCCGGTTTCGACGATTGCCTCTTCAAGCCGTTCAGCACAGAGAAGCTGAAAGAAATCCTCGGTTTGGAGGATGCATCATCAGAAGCAGAGGATATGGCAGAGGAAACAAGGGATACTGCATCAGCAGCAGAGGATATAGCAGAGGAAACCAATAAGAATTCCCGCTTTGCACCCCTCCTGACCTTTGCTGAAGGCGATCCGGAGGCAGAAGCCGAGATACTCAGCACCGTCAAGCAGGAGTTGTCATCCCATCTCCAGAACCTCCAGCAGGCAACAGAAGGCGAGTTATCAATAGAAGCCATCGGCAAGACAGCCCACAAGCTCCTCCCTATCGCCACGATGATAGAGATGGAGACCCGCCAGCACATCGCCGCCCTCGCTCCCGAGCATATCAGCGATCTGTCAGAATCCCAGATAAGAGCCTACACCCAGGCCATCATCACCGACCTGAAGGCTCTCCTCTAGCTATCAGCTATTGTATCTCTTCCATCGACAGTCCTGTTATTTCCAAGACTGTCGATGCATCCATCCCCTTTGCCAGCATATTCCTGGCAATCTCAAGGCTGCGCTGGTTTATGCCTTCTTCTCTGCCTTCTTCTCTGCCTTTCTGGTATCTGTCATCCAAAAGGGTCCTTTCTACACTTACGGAATCCCAGAATTTGTCGTAGGCACGGAGCTCGGCATCTGTAAAGCCGGAAATTTCCAGTTCTTCTACTGACGGCAGATACTGTTGCAGGTGTATCAACTCGTCCTCGCTGGGTGACTGAAGGACATACAGGAGGTTTCTCAACCGATCAGGATGATTGCCGAATATCTTCTTGAACGTGGGGTCTGCCTTAGGATCTAAGTACTTCATAACCATCTGTTTTAAAATTCTATAGCGCAAAGTTATGACTTTATTTTCATTCGCACAAGAGTTTTAGACATTTTTCAGGCAAAATAAGCTGAAATGTTGAAAAAAAAATCTTTTTCCTCCCGTATTACGTATAGTGTAAAAGATGTAAATGTATATATATAATATACTTGGTATAGTATAGGGAAGGGAAATCTGCACCTAACTGTCTGATATTCAGTAATATATATTTTTAAGATTCTCCCTGGTAGTCATTCGGGCATATCAGAAAACACATGATTGGCCCTGATGGTACCTATTATTGGCTCTGGTAGTCATCAAAAAAAGGTAATTTGCCCTGGTAGTCATTGAGCGCTTAAATGAGGTAAACAAACGATGTACTTCCGTTTACCAACTGAAGCGGCTGCGTCGGGTTACAGATATGGCTGCGTTGGGTTAAGGATTCGACTGCGTTGGGTTAAGGATTCGACTGCATCGGGTTAAGGATTCGACTGCATCGGGTTGCAGATATGGCTGAACTGGGTTACACAGACGGCTGGACTCACTGATTGAGCCACTTGACTTAGTTGATCGAGCCACTTGACTTAACTGATTGAACTACTTGAGTTAGCTGATTGAACCGTATCAGTACTTTTCTGCATGAACTTGCGTGCAAAAGAACAGTTAATGAAGAGGACTTTTCATCAATGAAACTCAAAGCTTGTTTAACAAATTGAGAGTGCGTCATAAGTCACATCCAATACGCCCTGGGCTAGGAGCTTTTGGGCCTTCAGCCCGTCCTCGGCTGCAATTATCTAGACTTACGACACACTTCCCCCACTTTTGTCTATATTTTCCATACTCCAAAAACAAGCTAGACGTAAGAAAAATATCATTTCCCCATAGGCGTTAGAAAAAGCCAGAACGCCAAACGGAATTTTCTTCTTTTTACCTTTTAAAGCCTCTTTTTACTTTTTTACCTTTTTACTTTTTTACCTTTTTACAGCCCCTCTTATCACGAACCAGACATGAACTGCAAGGGTGGGAAGAAGGCCGTAATGGGTGCGCATCACCTGAAAACGCTCCTTCAGGGAGGCTTTGTGGTTCTGCGTGGTCATGCCGCCATCCAGAAAATGGGTGAGGACGGCATGGACGTTGCGCAACGGCAACTTGCGGCGAGATGACTCCCGCATGATGCGGATGCACCAGTCTACATCTGCCGAATAACGGTAGTGCAGATCGTAATGAATCTCACGGGCTATGTCTGTGCGGGCATAGAATGACTGATGGCATACCAGCATGCCCCAGATGAACGAACGCCACGTGAGCTTCTTGGGTGGGGCTAGACGGCGATGACGCAGGAAATGGCCCATCTCGTCCACGATATCGGTATCGCCGTAAAGTACGCCGGGCAGTACTTCGCCTTCGCCTACACAGCCTTCTACGTACTCCAGCGTATCGGCTGTAGGAAAGGTGTCGCCGGCATTCATGAACACCAGGTAATCGCCCGTAGCACGGTCGATGCTCTTGTTCATGGCATCATAAAGTCCCTTGTCGGGTTCTGATATCACCACGATTTCGTGCGAGCTCTCGCCTACTGCATTGCGATGCTGATATGCCTTCACCAGCTGGAGGGTGCGGTCGCGGGAACCGCCATCCATGATGATGTGCTCGATGTTGCAGTAGGTCTGGCGCTGCACGCTGTCGAGGGTACGCTGCAACTCCTTCTCGGCATTGTACGTACAGGTTACGACGGTGAACTTAATCATAACTTATAGTTTTTGTAGGCCATCGCCTCGTTATAAACTTCAATATATTTCAATGCTACGGCATGCTGCGAATAGTTCTGTGCTACCTTCTGCAGACATGCCTGCTTCAGCGCCGCCCTGTCGGCCTTTTCGAGCACCCAGTGGATGCCACTCGCCAGGTCTTCGGTATCGCGGTAGTTGGCCACGTAGCCGTTCTGCTGATGGTCTATCATCTCCGGTATTCCTCCTACCCTGAAACCGATGCTCGGCACGCCGCACGCCATCGACTCCATGATGGTGTTAGGGAGGTTATCTTCGAGCGATGGCAGCACGAAGGCATCGGCAGAATTGTAGATTGCCACAATCTGCTTCTCATCGCTGACATAGCCGAGCGAATAGGATGGCAGGGTGAGGTTTACTTCCTCGGAATGGCCGCCCAGAATGGCGATGGCGGTATTCTCCTTCATCTCAGGATAGCGCGCTACCAGCCGGTCGATGGCTTCGATGAAATAGCGCATGCCCTTGCGCTCGTCGGTTACGCGCTGGGATACGAAGAGGATGATATGCTTGTCGGCTGGCAGACCGGCACGCAGACGCGCCTCTGCCTGATCCTGCGGACAGAACACGTGGGTATCTATCGGATTCGGGATGTTGGTGATGCGCTGGCCTACGAAGAGACCGCTGCCCTTTGCCTGCCGTTCGAGCCAACGGCTACAGGTGACGAAGGAGATGGCGCCGCGATGGTAGAGTTCCTTCTTACGGCGGAATATCTTTGCTGAGAGGTCGTTCTTGCTGCCTTTATTGGGGAGAAGCGGACAGTTGCCGCAGGCTGAGGCATAGCGGTTGCAGCCACGGGCATAATGGCAGATGCCGGTAGCTGGCCAGAGATCGTGCATGGTCCATACCACCGGTTTGCCGCTGCGGATTATCTTGCGGATGTTCTTGAGTGAGAGCATGCCCTGGTTGATCCAGGAGAGATGGATGACATCTGCCTCCTGAAACTCGCGGAGCCTGGTGATATCGGTGCCCGATGTTGCCATGTCTACCTCCCAGAGGCGCTGACGGGAGAAATGGAGATGCCAGAACACGCACCAGCGCTCCCACAGGAAGTTCCACTGCAACCTGAGCGAACGGGGCAGACTGACCACAGTGATGTCTTCTGTCTCCTTGTCGCGTACCAACATCTTTGCCTTAACGCCATTGTTGTTAAGGGCATCCATCAGGCGGTTGGCTGCTACTGCCGCTCCGCCTGTCTTTTCACTTGTATTTACTATGAGTACTCTCATCTGCGTATATTTTTGATACCGCAAAAAGCTGCGTATATTGATTGATACTGCAAAGATAGCACAAATCGGAGACAAAACAAAATAAAAAGGCATGTTTTTTTCGAGGAAGTCGGAAAAGGAGGAAACGGAAGGGGGAGAAAGGGGCATAAAAAAACATACCACAACTCTCAACGAGCTGTGGCATGCAATATGTTTAACTTAAAAAATCTAATCAAAATAGTCTCACGACTTTCTCAATTATCGGTTAAACAATCTACCTTAAAACCTAATAACTAAAAACCTAAATCTATTACTACTAACCTAAACAATCTATTAACCTTTTGACACTGCAAAATTACTACTATTTCGGCTATTCACCAAATATTCAGCCAAGAAAGTGTGACGTTTTTGCATTTTTTTGATATATATCAAGCAAAAATGAACAAAAGAAACGGAAATTAACAACTTTCTGACACTTATTCTACATTTTGCAGAATATAAAGCTTTTGCCCTTTAAAGGCGTGCTGCTTGCGTTCTATCCTTTCTGGATAAGAACGGTGGCATAGGCGGAGATGCCCTCCATTCTGCCTGTGAATCCGAGTTTCTCGGTGGTTGTTGCCTTGATGGATATCTGGTCTTCGTCTACCCCCATTACCTCTGCCAGACAGGCTTTCATGGCTGGCACATGCGGGTTGAGTTTAGGGCGTTCGGCACAGACTGTGGCATCGATATTGCCCAGTGTATAGCCCTTGGTAGCTATCAGTTCCATCGTTTTGCGGAGCAGTATCTTAGAATCCACATTCAGTGTCTCTGCTGCCGTATCCGGGAAATGATATCCGATATCACGCATGTTGGCGGCACCCAGCAGGGCATCGCAAATGGCATGTATCAGCACATCGGCATCGCTGTGACCCAGCAATCCCAGTTCATAATCTATCTTGATTCCTCCCAGCCACAAGTCGCGGTCAGCCACCAGCTTGTGGACATCATATCCAAATCCTACACGTATATTCATCGCTTTAAATTAATTGAATGTTGAATGTTGAATGTTGAATGTTGAATTTTTGCCTAACGGACTCAAGGGCGCTAGCCTAATTCAACATTCAACATTCAACATTCAACACTATTCATTCAACATTCAACACTATTCATTCAACATTCAACACTATTCATTCAACATTCAACACTCAACATTATCTCTTAAACAGGTCCTTCAGTCCATCCATATCAAACGACAGGGTGAAGCGGAGGGTCTGGTCGAGCGGGTTGCTCTTGGCGGTAGCCACCACATAGGCAGCATCGAGCGAGAAGACATTCATCTTGAAACCGGCACCTACGGTGAAGTACTTGCGGTTACCCTTGCTCTGACTCTCGTGATGATAACCGGCACGGAGCGCAAACTTATCATTATATACATACTCGGCACCCAGACCGTAGTTGATTTCCTCCAGCTCTTCCTTGAAACCGCCAGGGGCATCGCTGAAACTCTTGAAGATACCGCTGATGCCCGAAATATCATCATACTCACGATGCACACGGTCTTCATATTCTGAATTGTCCTCACCCTCTTCCTGCTTCGGAACGGTAGGCACCAGATACTTGTTGGCATCGACTGCCAGGGTAACGCGGTTGTATTCGTCGATAGGAATCATCAGCGAAGCACCCAGACGCATGTTGGCTGGCAGGAACTCGCCATACTCCTTGCCGCTGAAGGTAATCTTACTACCGATGTTAGAAATATTCAAGCCCAAACCCAACTGGCATTCGCGCTGGCCGATGACCACATAGTTCTGGTAATAGGCGGCAATATCGGCTGCGAAAGCGGAGGCTGGCGAATTATCTTCGGTATAATCGAAGCGCATATCGGAATAGATCCAGCGGATGGCAGCAGCAAGAGAGAACTTCTCGCTGAGCATCAGAGAATAAGCCACATCGACCGACATCTCGTAAGGATTGATGGTCATACCCGTGCCTGTCTCGGCACCCTCCTTACTGGTGTACACTTCGCCCATATTGAAATAACGGAGCGATGCAGATACGGCGCTATAATCGCCAATGCGGTAATAGCCAGAGAGATAGGCGAGGTTCATATCATTGACCAGCGAACGCAGCCAAGGGGTGAAGCTGAGCGACACACCGGCACGCGAAATGGTGAAAGGATATTTTGCCGGATTCCAGTACTGGGAATTGACATCAGGATCGGTAGCCGCACCGACATCTCCCAAACCGCCACCACGGGCATCAGGAGCTATGGTTTGCGAAATGACTGCATAGTTCACAGGATTGAAGAGGTCTTTCTTATCCTGCGCCTTCACTTCTGATGCCATCAGAGAGAGACATCCCAAGATGAATATCTTATAGATTCTTTTCATTGCCATTGTAAATATATTTTTATTTGATAATGATGAGTTTCTTGACTTTAGAGGTGTAGCTGCTGCCATCGCTCGCCACCTTGACGCGATAGAGATATACGCCGGTGCCCAGAGGGGTGCCGCTATCGGAGGTGAGGTCCCAGCTTACGGTATAGCTGCCCGAGGTAGGTACACCGCTTTCGGAATGGCGCCAGTGCTGTCTGCCCGATGAATCGAATACTTCTACCACCACGTCCATATCGCTCTCTGTGCGGTCGTGACTGATGATGAAGGTGGTGGAGGTCTTAGCCGGATTGGCGGTTACGCCCACATCGAAGAGCGCCGGACTCAGTCCCTTCACCACATTGAAACGGAGCTTCACCGTAGAACTGCTGTTCTGGATATCCCAGGCTCGGAAGGTGAGTTCGTGCTTGCCCGGTTCCAGTTGCGGTATGCTGTAATAGGTAGAACCGCTGGTATAGGTTCCGAAATCGTAGGTGAAATTGCTGTTCAGCACGTAGGTCTTCGACATATCGCCATCTATCACCAGCTGCAGGTCGTGGCCGATACCGCTTCCGGCAGCATTGATTCCGTCCTTATCGGTTATCTTTGCCACAAAGAACGGGGTGGTGTTGACTTTGCCGCCATCTACGAAGGAAGGCGAATTGAGATAGCAGTAGATAGAAGGACCGATGGAATCGTTCTTCTGCTCCTCGCTCTCGCCTACCGTAAACTGCTCGCTGGAGCCGTGGGCGGAGAGAGTCTTGGAGGTATTCACCGCATAGAGGTTGACCAGACCGCTCTGGTTGGAATAATTGATATCCAGCGGAACGGCAAAGGAGAAGGCAAACTTGCCGCCTCTTACGCTATCGGTGCCCTGATACAGGGTCTTGGTTCTGTCTTTGTATTCGAAAGCCTTCTCAGCGCCATCCTTGCCGGTATCGTTCAGGCGACAGGTAACCGTCTCCTTGGAATCTCTTACGGTAGCGGTGATGACGCCCCGGAAGTCGTCTGCTCCCTCGATATGACCTGCCATGCGGGCGATAGAGCCTGCCTTCAGCATCGGCAGGGTATCAGACTCGGCAACAGGAATACCATTGATGGAATCTACCACAATCTGATGCATAGGCAGATTGAGTGCAAGAGCCGGGTCGCCCAGAAGGGAATAGTGAAGATAGTTTACCGTGACATCAGAGCCGGAATTAGGTACGTTGCCGCTCACCAGGTCGTTCTGCGCCAGTCGGTGCGCCTCGCCTATCGTGACAGGCTTGCCGTCTACCAGACTGAGCACTCTGTGGATGAAGGCACGGTTGATACGTCTGTTATACTGGGCGTAAACGGTACGGGTGGTGCCATAGAAGGCTACTGCGCCGCCTTTTTCGTTGAGCAGCGCATATTCGCCGATGTTGGCATCGAGTCCGTCGAACGGCATGATATCGCAGGAGGCAGTTACCCAGAGCGGCAGGTTGGTATTGCGGAAATCGGCAAAATCGGTGAGTTTCAGAACCGATTCGTGCGACATCTGGGTAGGATCGCCATGTCCGGCATAATCCATGATAAGGGCTCCCGCAGCCTGCTGCTGTTTGATGATTCTCGTTGCCTCGGGATAGGTATTGCCCGAAGAGGAAGTTTCGCGGGTATAGGCATCCCACATCACCTTCTTGACGAGATAGGCGGGATAGGTGGTGAGCACATCATTTGCCACCTCATCGGCATCCTGCATGTGGATGTTTCCATTTCCGTCATCACCCATAAACATCAGGGTGTTCTGCCAGACGCCTGCATTAGCATTCTGAGCATAACTGATGGTCTTGTCTACCAGCACCTTGGCTTCTTCTGCATAAGTTACCGGAAAACGACCTACGGCTACATCCTGCAGCTCACGGTTAGGATACAGTCCGGCTCCCTCACCAAGCATGCCGAACCAACTGTCGCTGACGAAGCAGTCTACGGCGCTGAAGGAGTTTTCACTCTCAAAGCACAGCAGATAATCGTCTGGATTCAGGATTCTGCAACCGGAGGTAAGCATGCGGTTATCCCATACGCAGTCGCCGAAGAGCAGGAGATATTTCGGCATGTCAGCCTCGCTCTGCGCCTTATCAGAAAGCATGCGCAGGTAGCGGCGGTAGGCGTTGGCATCGGGGGTACCGCTAGAAAATTCGTTATAGAGTTCATCGGCAGGCACGATGGTAACGCGCAGTCCGTCGTGCTGTTCATGAAATTCTTTCAGCCGCTGAGCCTGTTTCAGCAGTTTCTGTGAGGTCGGGATGATGATGACCATATCGGCTGCTCCATCGGCATGATGATCCTGATTGGTGATGCCGTAGACATACTGGGCAGCCGGAATCTTTCCACCGGCAGCAAGGTTGGCAGCGGTAAAGGCACAGCTTCGAGGCTTTTCCCACGTTACGGAGATATAATCGAGGCGGATGGAAGCGCCCGACAAGACCTTGACGGAGATGGTATCCTTATCCTGGAAATCGGAATCGGGATAAGTGGCAACCTTCTCTGTAGCCTTGAGGTAAGATATATCCTCCGTCGGATTGTCATCCTTGAGAGAAAGGGTGATTTCGCCCAAGACCTTGCCATTCTTCAGTATCTGAGCCTTGCTGTTTGTGGCGGTAGTCAGGGCTACGGAGAGTTTGCCTATCGCAGAACCGGTGGTATTCGTAATCACCACTTTCTTCTCATCGCCCACCTTCAGTTCTTCTGCATCGAAGAGGTTTCTGCCGCCATGATAGTAGCTGTAACCATCTGACTCATAGAGGGAATAGTAATCGTAAGGCTGCGGATAATGGGAAGAGACAAAGGTGGCTGAATCCTGCACCAAAGGCTCTCCATCGGTCTGGGTAATAAAATAGTAGCCGTAATCGGAATAAGGATTACGGACGCGCTGGAGGGCGGTTTCTGACTTCCAGGATACCGGTCCCCGGGCATAGAAATAATGCTTGCCGCCAACGATGCACTGGGGAACTTCCTGCAAATCGTCGGTAGCCTGCAGTTCGCTCGCCAGAAGGGCTTCGTTCTGCAGATTGCCGCCATAGCCGTAAATCTTCACCTTGCTGATATCGGAGAAGCCTGCCTGGCGCACTACCTGTTCGGTAAGCTGATGGAAACCGGTTTCGCTGACTCTGATCTTCGCCCATCTGCCTGAGGCTAGAACGGAATGGGAGGCATAGAGGGAAGAGGCTGAGCGCAAAGCATCAGAAGAAGTGAAGGCTGATACTTTGCCCTTAGCCAACAGAGAACCTCGACTGGAACGCTCGGAACGCTTCAGAGGACGGGCATCTACCTGGAGCATGAAGCTGACCAGCAGCTGATGGCGGTTATTGCGGAATACAACAGGACAGAAATCAATCTGGAGTACGCCCTGCTTACGGCATTCGGTAACCCGCTGCTGGGGTAAAACCTGCTCAGGAGGAACTGCACCCGACAGGCGGTTGTAATTGGCGATGTCGGAGGCAGTCATGTCGATATACTCGCCATATTTCAGGCTGACGGTATATACAGAATCACGATATGCACCGGTCAAAGGAATGGAATACACGAAACGGGGCAACACGGAATCTACTCTGACTTCAGAAGAGGTCAGATTGAAGAATCGCTGTGCCTGAGCAGGAGCCACCAGCATGAGCAGGCATGCCAGCAGCATGTATTTCCAAACCTTCGTTGTGTTCATATCGATATATTACTTGCAATATTATTTACTTACAGTGAAAATCGAGCACCTTCCTGTCTTCGAGATAGCCTACGAGATGGTCGTCGATGTTGACAGGACCGCAGCCTGTAGGACATCCGGTATAGAGCAGGTCGCCCGTCTTGAGCGTGAAGTACTGGCTGATATAGGAGATGATTTCATCTACCTTGTAGAGCATATCGCTCGTGCAGCCTTCCTGTACGGTCTTGTCATTGAGGTCGAGGCGGAAGTGCAGTGCCTGGATATCACGGAACTTCTGGATGTCGACCCATTCGCCGATAACCGCAGAACCGTCGAATCCTTTGGCGAGTTCCCAAGGCTGGCCAGCCTCACGCAGCTTCTTCTGCATCTCGCGTGCCGTAAAATCGATACCTACGGTTACTGCATCGTAATAGCGGTGAGCGAAACGCTGCGGAATGGTCTTTCCCAACTTAGATATTCTGACCACTACTTCGGTTTCATACTCTATTCTTCCCAGATGATCAGGGATGAAGAAAGGCTTGCCGTTATTGAGCAAAGCAGAATCTGCCTTGGTAAAGATGACAGGACGCTCTGGTTTAGATAACGTACCATGCAGCGATTTATTGTGTTCGGTATAGTTCATACCGATGGCAAATATCTTCATAACATCAAATTTTTATATAAAAAAGAAATGGGAGTTAGAAGCAAAGCGAGGCTTAACTTCATAACTCCCGGTATTCTAATTTAACTATAAGTCAAATTAACGCTTGCTTTTGAGTAATGATTACTCAGCAGCAAGAGTAAAGCGCTGGTAAGCAACGATCTTGAGATCCTTGCTCTGAGAAGCGAGGTACTGAGCAACAGTCTGCTTGTCACCGTCACCGAACTGGAACTCCTGGTCAACGAGGCAGTTCTCCTTGAAGAACTTAGCCAGACGACCATTAGCAATGTTCTGGATCATAGTAGGGTTCAAAGTAGCAGCCTTCTCCTCACCAACAGTCTTCTTGATGTTGCGAGCCTCTTCAGCCTGCTCAGGTGTCAACCAACCCTTCTTGGTGTTGCTCTCGATGTGCTCCTCAGAGTCAACGTGAGCTGGGTTGATGCCAGCCTTCTTCAAAGCAGCGTTAACAGCCTTCTCTACGAGCTCTTCCTTAGTCTTGGCAACAGCAACCTCGAGCTCAGTCTTCTTAGTCTCCTCAGAAACAGAAGATTCGTCGAGAGCTACAGGGCGCATAGCAGCAACCTGCATAGCTACCTTGTGACCAGCCTCCTCGTTGTTCTCGTTGAGCTGAACCATAGTACACAAAGTGTGCTTGTTCATGTGGTCGTAAACCTCGATGTTGTCACCCTCGAGAACACAGTAGCCGTCGAGCTCCATCTTCTCGCCAGTGATACCAGAGCGCTGTGTAACAGCAGCCTGAGCATCAGCATCGCCAACCTTCAAAGTCTTCACCTCGTCGAGAGTGTGAGCCTTGGCAGCGATAGCAGCGTCGAGGATGTCAGATGTCAACTTGATGAAGTCAGCACCGTTAGCTACGAAGTCAGTCTCGCACTTGAGAGCGATGATAGCAGCGAAATCGTTAACCTTCTTAACGAGAACGCAACCGTTAGAAGTCTCACGGTCAGAACGCTTAGCAGCGATAGCGAGACCACGCTCACGGAGCAACTCCTTTGCCTTATCGAAATCACCTTCAGCCTCTGTGAGTGCCTTCTTAACGTCAGCAAGACCAGCACCAGTCATAGCGCGAAGTTTCTTGATATCTTCAATTGAAACAGCCATAATAATATTTTTATATTAAAAAGTTAATAATAATCTTTGCTTAAAAGCTACTAAAGCCATCGAATCATAAACAGAATCAATGGCTTCAGTATATATTTCTTTGCCTAATTACTCAGCCTCGTCCTTGCGGGCAGCCTTCTTCTTAGGCTGGTCCTTCTGCTCAGCAGCAGCCTTGTCGTCAGCCTTCTCAGCCTTGCGCTCCTCGAGAGCCTCAGCGATAGCACCGCAAACTGCAGTAAGGATAGCATCTACAGAATCCTTAGCATCGTCGTTAGCTGGGATAACGTAATCAACATTCTTAGGATCAGAGTTGGTATCTACGATACCGAACACTGGAATACCAAGACGGTTAGCCTCCTTAACAGCGATGTGCTCCTTCATTACGTCAACAACGAAGAGGGCTACTGGGAGACGGGCCATATCTGCGATAGAACCGAGGTTCTTCTCCAACTTAGCACGCTGGCGGCTTACCTGAAGCAACTCGCGCTTAGAGAGGTTAGAGAATGTACCATCGTTCAACAGACGATCGATGTTTGTCATTTTCTTAACTGCCTTACGGATTGTAGGGAAGTTGGTGAGCATACCACCAGCCCAACGCTCGTTTACGTATGGCATATTGATAGAAGCTGCCTTCTCAGCAACTACGTCCTTAGCTTGTTTTTTAGTAGCGACAAACAGGATCTTTCTACCTGTCTTGGCAATTGTCTTGAGAGCCTCAGCAGCCTCGTCGATCTTAGCGACAGTCTTGTTGAGGTCGATAATATGAATACCGTTACGCTCCATGAAGATGTAAGGAGCCATTGCTGGATTCCACTTGCGACGGAGGTGTCCGAAGTGGCAACCTGCCTGAAGTAACTGGTCAAAATTTGTTCTTGACATTGTTTTTTCTTTTTTAATTGTGTTTACTTTCTTTTTGAATCTAATGTTAGATCAGTCGATGAGTAGTCCCCGATTAATGGAATCTCACCGATTTAGATACTAAACTTTTTAGCTCAGCTATATATAATCTGTATATATATAATAAAATATGTATAAGATTAACGCTTGCTGAACTGGAAGCGACGACGAGCCTTTGGCTGACCTGGCTTCTTACGCTCAACAGCACGTGAGTCACGTGTCATGAAGCCTGCATCCTTCAAAGCCTTCTTATCGTTAGCGTCGATCTTAACGAGTGCGCGAGCGATAGCGAGGCGGAGAGCCTGGCTCTGACCGGTGAAACCACCACCGTCGAGGTTTGCCTTAATATCATACTTACCCTCAGCTTCGAGCAACTGCAATGGCTGCTTTACTACATAGCGAAGGATTGCTGATGGGAAATATGTCTCAATATCTTTCTTGTTGATTGTGATCTTACCGGTACCCTCTGTGAGGTATACACGAGCTACAGCGCTCTTACGGCGACCAATTGCATTAATTACTTCCATTCTACCTTAATTATTTATACTGGTTAATATCAATAGCCTTTGGCTGCTGTGCCTCGTGCTTGTGCTCTGTGCCATCGTAAATGAAGAGGTTGTCCATCAAAGAACGACCGAGAGGGCCCTCTGGCAACATACCCTTGATAGCGTGACGGAGGATCTTGTCCATTCCATCAGGACGCTTGCGCAACTCTGCAGGAGTGTTGAAGCGCTGACCACCTGGATAACCAGTGTAACGAGTGTAAACCTTATCTGTTTCCTTCTTACCTGTGAAAACTACCTTAGCGGCATTGATAATGATTACGTTGTCACCACAATCTACGTGTGGAGTGAAAGTTGGCTTGTACTTTCCGCGGAGCAATTTAGCAACCTTAGAGCAGAGGCGACCTACAACCTGGTCGGTAGCGTCGATTACGACCCACTCTTTCTTAGCTGTTTCCTTGTTTACGGAAATAGTCTTGTAACTTAATGTGTCCATTTTAAAATTTAAATTTACTACTAAAAAACGTTTTAATCTTTTTTACTCACTATTCAGACAGGTGATTCACTAACCACATACCCCGGCCACAGGGCATGCTATTAACACACCATATCTTGGGGACTCTAAGCGTATCCCCGAAATAATCGGACTGCAAAATTACACATTTTTATTTGATTATGTGTAGGTTACGAGTCTTAACCCCAAACTTTTATGAATATTTAACTTAGTTTGCGCTTTTCTGCTCAGGATAAGCAAAAAAAGCTCCCTCAGCACAAAGACCGAGGGAGCCGAAATGAAGTCTATTTAAAGCCCTACTTCGTGGGCTCGAGAGAAGATATATAACTTACTTTAAAATCACCTTCTTGCCATTGATGATAACAAGACCCTTGGCAGACTTGCTTACGCGCTTGCCGTCGATAGAGTAAACCTTGCCAACCTTAACAGCCTCGCTGACAGTGATAGCCGCAAAAAGTAATTTGTTTCTTAATACTTACACTTTTAAAAAAATAATACTAATATTTACTATCTCACGATTTTATATACGCTGTTTCCCTGCTTCACGATATAAATGCCATGACGCATCTCCGTGGCAGAAACCCTGCGGCCATTGAGATCGTAGTATCTCTTCTGTCCATTACGTGACGGGGTGGCTGTGACAGAACTGATACCCGTAGAACTTGCCGGTGTCACGATGAGTTCCTTGGAACCGTAAGAAAGTTCACCCTTCTTGCTGGCATTTACTACCAGCGCATAGGTAGCATCTGTGTCCAGACCTGAGAATGCAAACTCTGTCTTGCCATTGGTAGAAACCTTCTGGTAGGCTGCCACCGGTTCGTGAATCAATGCATTGCATCCCAAAAGCACATCATCGATATAGAAAGCACCGGAAGTACGCTGGATGACATTCAGTCTTACTGAATCAGCCAACTCCGGCAAATCATAGCTATAGGTATCTCCCGAAGCCATGTCTGCACCTCCCTGCAAAGTAGCAATCTGCTTCCATTCTCCATCCTGATAAGCCTCTACTGCCAAAGTTGCCTTGGTTGAAGAAGAAGACTTGGCGAAGAACTTCACAGAAGAGATACGTTCCTTGGCAGATGCCATCTTCAGATAGGAATCCATCTTGTTCAGACGGAGACAAGGCACTTCCTCGCCATACGAAGTCATGCTCATGTTTCCATTGGTTTCCCAAAGTGATGGCATGCCCTCCAGTTCATTGCCGAAGTCATAGCCCTTCTGGGTTGCCTCTGAAGCATACACCAATTGATGCAAGGTCACCACGTAATCATCTGCTGCTTCCATACCTTTCCATGAAGCCGTGAAGCCTGTTTTACCGACTGCGGTAGCCTTTACATCAGTCACATAATACTTGCTGAAAGGAATAGCGGCAGTAGTAAACTGCTGGGTGTAGACATCAGAAGAATAAGAGCCACGGTTTGCCTGCAAGGTAATCTCATAGGTTGTTTCAGGACTCAAGCGCTCAACATGAAGAGAAGGCTGTGCTACTGTATATACCTTATTATTATAGAACGGCAGAGATTCTTTCTTTCCATTCACCACTGAGCTGATGTTCAGAACATATTGCTTGGCAACAGGCACATCTGTCCATCCTACCACAATACTGCTATCCTGGACCTCAGTAACCTTCACGTCAGGAGTATTCAGTTTCAGGTTCAGTCCGCCGAGCATGAGATTGATGATGCCATCCTTCTCCTCGATATCATCCAGTGACATCACCTTGCCACCAGCCCAGGAAGTCAGATTACACTGAGTCACATTCGATGTTCCAGGGAACGGATCTCCCGCACGGGTATTGTCGGTAAGCTTGTTATCAGCCTCAACGATATCCACACGCTGATGAGTGCCAGTGATGTTCAACTCATTTTTCTCCCAAGCCTTGGCATCATAATCGATATGCCAGAGCAACATGCCATGACCCGGAATGAACTTATCCCAGCCTTTCTGCTGGCGGTTCTCCATGATGAAGTATTCCTGATCATTAGTTCCTCCCACAGGCACCATGTATGCCTTGTTGCTGTCGTTCAGGTCGGGCAGGACATTGAGGGTATCTACCCCATTCTTCAACACGGTCAGGTCGAGCCATCCCAGACAGGCACGCTCATAGGCAGAGAATGCCGCAGGCGTATTGCCATTGTTGTTGTAAGAAGCCTGTGCCATGGTATCGAAAGAACCAGGGGCGAAGGTTGTTATGCCATAATTTACATCATAATGGTCGGCAAGACCCAGCACATGACCGAATTCATGCACAAAGGTACCGATGCCAGCAGGCTGAGGTGTGATGAGGGTACCATTGATTTCGTTGCTGCAGGTATAGTTGCCTACCTCTACTCCATTCAGTTTCAGCAAAGTCTGGGCAGCTCCTGCCTGCGTAGCGATATCCGAATAATAGGCAGAATGTGGCCAGAGGGCATTGCCATCGCCTGAATCAGCCTCACCCTTTCCGGCATAGAAAAAATAGATGTTGTCAATGTAGCCATCCTGGTTATGGTCATACTGGGAGAAATCAACCGATGGGGCAGCAAGTGTACAAGCCTCTCTCACGAATTCCTCCAAACGGACAGGATTATCTACGGAAGAGCCTTTGTTGGCTCCATAATAAGAATATTTCTCAGGTAATGTTACAGGACCGATGACATCAAACTGAGGTTGGAATCTGCCATTGGAACTGTTCAGATAGAAATCTCTCGCACTTCCATTGGCACCATTGCTGTAAGTAAATCCAGGTTCATTGAGCATGTTGTTGAAGAACTGATGTGCATCGCTACCTACGGTAGAGAATTTGGTATCAGCAAACTGCACCAAGATGACCAATGAGTGAACCTCACCAATGGTTGGAAAATTGTTCAATTTCTCTTTCTGAGGATTGCTGCCGGCTTTCAAAGAAGCATTCCTGCGAGACGAAAGAGTTTGCTGCAACTGCTGCAGACGGGCACGCTTGAAAGATTCAAGGATGGCAGACTTGTCCTGACTCTCAACGAACGCCTTGACCTTTGCTGTGCGCTCAGAAGCCTCAACAGCCTTGATGCCGCTAGCCTGCACCTTGCCATCCTTCCAATCGGCATACTCGTAATTTTTCTGTCGAGCATTAAACACGAGCGGAATGCCATCAGAAGTCAGCACATAATGGCCGTGCTCATCACCGCGCATCTGGATGGTGAGCCAGGAGCCATCAGCCTGCTTCACCTTCAAAGGCTTTGGATAAGCAGGAATAGCAAAGGTGGTCTGCACGAAACAGACCACCAATAAGCTTAATATAATGAATCTCTTCATACTTACTTGATAACAAACTTAGCAGTAGCCTTATGACCAGCCTTATCAGTTGCCTTCACGATGTAGAGACCAGAAGTCAAACCAGAAGTACTGAATGCAGCACCTGAAGTCTTGCCTACGAGTTTGCCATTTACACTGTAAACCCAGATTGCATTAGCACCCTCGGCAGAAATCTGACCATCAGCAGCCTTGATAACCAAAGCCTCTGCATCCTCTACATTCTCAATACCACTTACAAAGTTCTTGAAAATGGTTACATTGATAGTAGCAGAGAACCCACCGAAGCTAACGGTAACTACATCGACACCCTGCTTCTTACCCTTGATAACCAGGTCGATGGTGTTGCCATGAGCCTCACCAAAAGTAACAATGGCATTATCCTTAGAAGTAGAAACATCCAAGTCTGACTCCAAGTCAGCGTTCTCCATGCCGTATACAGAAACCTTGACAACAGCAGTACCCTCATCGGTAGTACCTACAGTTACGTCATCAGAGCTGACAGCAAGTGCCTTTGCAATATTGTTGAAGTAAAGAGTAGGTATCTTGCTTCCGTCCTCTTTCCAAGGCTCAGCGAGTGTATTTCCGTAAGCAAACTGCAAACCTGTGAAGAAGTCCTTGCCCATCTCCTTGGCTGCCTTGTAGGCGCCATCTACGCTTGTAGCATCTGTGCTACCCACATTGTTGGTAGTGTAGTTGCCAGAGAGACGAGTCTCTTTCTTAGGAGTTTCACCAGTAGAATATTCCTCATCAGCAATAGTCTTACCGGCAATCTGATGAACAGTAGCAGGAGCGTTTACCTCTTCACCATCCTGTAATGCCTTGACAGAACCATCGAATACACAGTTCTTTGCAAAACCGGAGCCACCATTCCAGTCGCTCTCCATTACACCAATGATACCACCGGCAGCATAACCGTTCCAGGCAGACTTCTTGGTAGCTACGACATCAGCATGGCTGACAACATTAGAGATTTCGTTGAAGTAATTGTCACCGACGAAACCACCTACAGCATTCTCAGCTGTCAGCTGACCGCGAACCTCGCAGTTGGTGAACTTACAATAATCCTGAGGAGTACCTGCAATACCGACAATACCACCCAAAACAGTCTTGGCTGTGGCATTGACATTTGCATAACATGCATTCACACTAGAACCTGAACGTGTCTGACCAACGATACCACCTACATTCTCAGTGTTAGGCAAAGTAATCTCACCCTGGAAAGAACAGTTATTGATCTTAGTCTTAAGATTAGCGCTACCAACGAGACCGCCCGCAGCTATAAAGCTCTGGTCATCACCTGCAATCTTGGCACCATAAACAAAAATGCTATCTACATTAGTAGCCTGGCCCTTACCATCATAAGTGTAATTGGTTTCACCTGCCAATACACCGGCATACTGGTTGGTATTGGTCACCTCTACAGTAGGGTTCACGAAAATCAGATTCTTGGCAATACCATTGAGGTCGAGTGTACCAAACAAACCAGTATGGTCCTCAGTTGTCTTCACACCGAGATTATAGATAGTATGACCGTCACCATCCAGAGAACCAGTGAAGTTCTTGACAGGAGTCCACCACTGTGCAGCCTTAGACATATCAATATCAGCTACCATCTTGTAGTTCTTGGTTGGCTCCAGAGCCAGCTGCTGGAAGTCACCAGTGGTAGCAATCAGGTATGGATCCTCTACAGTACCTGTACCACCCTGTTCAAACTTGGTGAAAGGAAGGTCGTAGAAGTTCATGTCGTACTTGTTGTTCGCTCTATCCTCGAACACGACAAACATCTGGCGCTTGCCCAAATCGTTCATAACAGGGAAACTTGCCTGTGAGAAGACATAGTTATCATCACCACGCCATGACTTGATAACGGTACCGTCGAGCGTGGAAACTTCCAAGACATTATCGAGTTTGTTGCTGCCATCCTCGCGACGCTTCTTGGCAATATATACATACTCCATATCATCATTGGTATTGAAGAGATATGGGTTGAGTGATATGCTGTTGATTAATGGAGTGAAGTTCTCTGCCTTTGTGCCCAAGTTAAGTCGGTCCACATGATCGATGGTGCAATCAGGGTTCACCCAAGCGATAGGAGCAAGGACCTCGCCTGCCTCATTAGACTGTGCCTGTGACAAAGCAATGACATACTGGTAGCCCTGCGCATTGGCAGTAGTTGGGTAACGGTCGAAATTAGAAGAGATGGCATTGCCATCAATGCTCTGTGGCAACACACTAACCTTCTCGCAAGAAGGAACATCAACCAGCTGAATCTGCTGACCTGAACCTTCGCTTGTACCTATGGTCTGCAAGAACCACATCTGTTCTGACTTACCATGGATGGTATTCAGCAAACCCCTCTTGTTGCTTGTTACCTTGTCGCAGATATCCTTCAACTTACCATTCTCTGAGTCGTAAACGGCATAAGAAATCAAGTCTCCATCCAAAGCAGGAGCATAATCGTGAAGTCCTACCACATAGTTCAATTTGCCGTTGTTGCTGAAGTAGCCCTTAGACAAATCATTGTTACCGAAGAGGCCGAAAGCAGCTGAACGGTAAGGAGTTCCCTCTGGTGCATTGATGGAAACACGGAGGCTATCCACCTTATCGAAATTCTTATCAAAAGTTCTCAACACCAAGAAGTTGTCTGGCTCCTGCTTAATATCCTTAGAGCCATCACCTGCATCGGTCTTTGTAAATGGCTTATCATACTCTGCCAGAACATAGTAAGGAGTACCATCCACATTCATACAGTTGAAGCAAGAACCCTGAAGATAGGTAATCTTGTTGTCAATATCAAAGTTGAAAGTATGCTCTACAGTCCAGTCTGTCTGTCCATAGGCAGGAGGTGCGATGACATCGATACTATACTTCTCTTCAGACTCGTGGGTCATGATCAGACGCTGGTAGCTATTCCATCCCTTTGAAGCATCGAATACAAGACCGGTACCCTCCATCTCGAACTTGATTTCACCTGTATTGATATCATAGGCACGGGTGAGGTACTTATTTGAGCCATTGAAGGCATCGTGGAACTCCACCAGGATTTCGTTAGAATTCCCGTCTCTATCGAAGAGTTGCTTGGTAATAGGACCGTATGGAGTGATGTCTGCCACATGTATCCATCCTTCAGGAACCTTGACGCTGAAAGAACCTACCTGCTTGTGGTTATTATCAAACAGGGTAATCACAGAAGACTCGTGGAAGTGAGCTGTATAAAACTCGCTGTAAACAGAGTCTCTGGAAGTAATGTCCTGGGTAAAATACCAGTTGCTTGCGTCTGGAGCAGTTACCCATCCGTAAGTCTGACCCGAAGCCGCATTGGCAGGAGTATCACTACTACGCATAGGAGTATTGCTGACTGTAGCAAAGCCAGCCTGACGCATCTGATAAGCACTGTTGCTGCAATCCACCAAACCAGGAACAGATACCAGGCGATGAATGTCAACATTCTTAAACTTTTTGGCAAACGATGCCTTGCTAGAGGCCATCGCTGCTGTGCCGCTTGCTCCCAGGAGCAAAGAGAGGCAAAGTGTAGATAAAATTCTCATAATAAAAACTTATTAAGTTTATTTGATGATAGATGATTTACGATATGACTGCCATGCAGAAAGCTTGGTAACAAGACTGCTGGCAGATGGTGCCAACTGGCGAGCCAATGCCGGCGCCTGCTGCTTGACTGAAGCAGGTTTTTCCTTTGGAACTGACATGATATATGGCGCCACCATCCAGCAGAAGTTGTTGTAAAAATTAGCTTCTGAAGCACTCTTCGCCTTGAATGTCTGCAAGAGCATGGCTAGGAATTCGCCCGTTTTGTTATTGATGGTATAAGCGGTTCCGCCAAAGAATCCGTAAGTTCCATACTCCTCGCTATACTTGAATGTGGCAGAAAGAAGACCAGACTCTGAGCCCATATAGGCATGACCTTCCGTATCGAGGAAGGTATCATAGATATAGTACTTACCAAACTTACCCAGATACTGGCTGCTGCGGGTCTCCACACTACCTGTTTCCTCGTTGATAGAAACAGGGAATACCAGTCCCATTTCAGGAATAGCAAGTTCGGTACGGCTCAATTTGGCACGAACAGTCTGGAGTTCCAGCTTCGTATCCTCATTAAAATCGTAATAAGCAAACACGTATTCTCCGGCAATATCCTTGTCGAAATCAAACTGCTTCACGATGAATGAATCGGTAACGGCTGCTACCTGATACTTGATATAATCAGCACGGAGATGACCGGTTGTATTCTCGCTGAGCGATACCTTCAATTCCTTGCTATTGGTATCAACCGAAGCTTTCGCCCACTCAGGAGCATAGATAACCTTCATATCGGTGTTAGAACGGTATGTCTTCGTAAACTCAACAGGCTGATTGTTGCTATAAATCATATTAGCATTGTTTATCTCAAGCACCAAGCCATACTGAGCTACATTGATAACCACAGAATCGGTCTCAGTCTTCTTGATAACCAACTTGGCGTTACGCGACTGGCGGGAGTCGTTGGCAATAGCAGCCAGTTTCACGGTGCTACCCTCAATGCTGGTACTGAGCCATGAAGGTTCATCGGTATAAGCCTTCATAGGGGTACAGTCTACAGTGACAGCACCCTCGCTGTCGTTAGGTCCGAGCATAGTCTGGGCAGAAAGCACGTTGATGGTGCTCTCAGCCACAGCCTGATAATCGCTATCGCTGCTGCATGAGGCCATCAGCCCCATGGCAGCTATACCTATTATATATATAGATTTCTTCATCTTCATTTTTTATTTGTTTGGAGTCAAATTAGAAAGGAAATACCATTCGATGACAAATATATACTTATCGTCCTTCGTGATAGGCTCACCTTTGCTTGTACAAGCCAAGGCAATAAAAGTATCGGTGGTATAGCCTCTATCAGCCACGGTTCCATCATCCTCGAAATCACCTTCCTGAGCAACACCGTGCCATACGATATTCATACCACCATTTCCGAGCAATGCACCCTTATTCAAGTCAGCATTCATCAGCCACAGGGCAGGATATCTACCGCTAGGGTCTTCAATCATCTGAGATGGCAGGTTAAGGTTACCCGTCTCTGGATCGAAGTCCAATCCTATATTATAAGTATATCCACCTGTGGTGAATGTACCCTTCAGCATGTTCTCCTCATCTTCTATCTTAGAGATGGTTATATCGCAGGAACCCTGCATGGCAGAGAGGGTCCATTTGCCTACCCAGGTATCGATGCTAGGAGCATAAGTTTTCAAGGTAAGAGCCTCATTGTCTTTGGCTGACAACACGCCAGTCGGGCTGACCAGGAAGTCCTGTACCTCGTTACCATCCAGAACCACAGGCTCATTTACGGCATGGATACCGGTGGTAGTAATATAGAATGGCTGCTCTACAATCTGTCCGTTGGCTGTACGCGAAAGGATGCGGCGTTTGCTGGAATTAATCTCAATCATCTTGCTGGCATCAGTAGAATTGCCTACGCGATAGTTCACACCCAGGCGCTTCTGCACATCAGCGATGCTGTTCAGATAAGAAGTCCAGTCCAGATCGGCAGGTATGCGGATGAATACCATTTCATTCTCCCACTTCTTTCCTCTTACGAAGATACTGTCTTCAGTGAGTTTGGTAATCACGAACTCCCAATCGCCCTGATCACCTTCAATCTCACCGTAGCTAGGCTCTCCCAGGAAATGGAAGATGTCGTTATATGTGTTGAACGAAAGCACAGGGCCCATGCTGCGGTCAACGGTATAACTGGATGTTACACGCTCTGTAGGGTCAGCTATGGCTGCATCACCAGCCACAGTCACCTTGCCATTGGCAAACTTCATGAGGAAGGTGTAACCGCCACCGGTCATTCCCTTGCCTGTAAAATAATGAAGCTGCCATCCGTTCTCAGAAGATTCCAGAATCTTCTGGGTATTCTCAATGGTGCTCTCGATGCGGTTGGCAGCCGACTCGTCGAAGAATTCCTTGTCATCGTGCAGACACGACTGCAAGCTCATGCTGCCCAACAAGCAAACGATAGCTACAAATATATGTTTCATAAATCTATTCTATTTTAAATGTTCCAAATCCAAAGAACTCAACTCTTTACCTCTTCGCAGGATGGCTGCTCGCAATACATTGATATCCACATCCCATGAATCCAGCATATAGTTTCTCACGATGTTAAGCTTCTGGTTCAATGCAGCTACAGCCTCTTCGCCACCTACCTTCTGGGCATCGTCGAGGATAGCCTGCCACTGCTCAGGAGTATAAGTGATATAGGTTGACAGCATCTCGGCAAAGTCCTCCAGACCCTCTGACATGGCGTATGGAGTAACAAAACCCTTGCCATGAGCCACAGAATCCTGAACCTGATACCAGTTACCACTAACGTAGCCCGACTCGGTAATCTTATTATAAGATGTGTCGTAAGGCTTCTTCTGGTTCAAAATGTGGGTGAACTCGTGGTGCATGGTGTGGAAGTAATACTCTGTCATAGAAGCATAGCTTTCCAGCATGGCATCGGTCAGACTGTTCACCTGATAGAGTGTAACCTTCAGACCGCCCTCGGCAGTACCCAGAACAATAGTTCCGTTGCTGTTGTAGGCTGGACTACCAATCAGGTGGATAACTCTTGGCACATTGTGCTTCACGAAATCAGGTCCCAATACCTCGGCGTATGAATCAAGCCAGAGATACTTGATGATGATAGCCAACTTAGCTGACTTGGCAGAATCGGCTGGTGTCAGGGTATACTGATAATCAGACTCGATGTCCTCCATCTTATACTTGAAATCGATGTTGTAAGGACTGGTGTAGTTCTTCTGCAACCACATATCCAACTGGTCTCTCTCTGGAGAGGTAACAGGGAAGATGGTTGGTCCGTCCGTGTCATTGTCTGAGCAGGCCACGAAGCCCAGGCCCATCACCAATGCCAACATCAACATATATATATTATGTTTCATTTCTTTCTATTACTTTATGTTTTTTACTTATTGCGAGGGTTTGGTGTAACACCCGCTGTGATTACATCCTGTGGCAACTGGATGGCAAGACGTGGGTCACGTGCCTCCATGGTGTCGGTGATGCCTGTAATCTTGTAGTTGCTCTTCACATCACGGCGATAGATAGTGATGCCGTAACGCTTTACATCCTGCATGCGCAAGCCCTCATGAATGGTCATGATTCGACGGAGGTGAAGGATGCACTGCAACATAGGCTCCTCTGTATCCTTGCTGATGGCGAAGGTTGTATGAAACGCCTTGCGTGGAGTTGGCTTCTCAGGAGTATAATAAGCGGTAACATCATCGCTATAGAACTTCTTGACATCATCCAGTGTAAGCTGCACGCCCTCCCTAGAGAAGGCAGCCAACTCGGTATTCAGGTCGTCCAAAGCCTCTGCGTAATGACCGAGCAAAGCCTGAGCCTCAGCTCTTACGAGCAAAGTCTCATCGGCAGTAAACTCTGCATATACTGCGTGAGGGGTACCGATACCTGCCTGGATATCAGCATATTCGAAATCATAAGGGACCTTACGGAGAATGTACTTGGAAAGAGATCCTGAGTTGAACACGGTATAGTTGAACACCTTGTCGCTAACTCCCCAAGGACCCTCTGACTGGATGGTCTCCTTGCTTGAAACAATGGCACTATGTGCATACTTGTCACCATACTGGAACGGACCACCGATGGCACCCCATTCAGAAGCAACTACCTGCAACAGGAGGTTTGCCTTGACCGATGAACTGATGTAAGCATTAGGCTGAACCTGCTTGTTAGGAGAAAGAGAACGCCAGGCTGCCCAGTCTCTCAACATACTCTTGGCATTGCTGCCCAACACTTTGTTGGCATACTCCACAGCCTTGTCATACTTCTGATAATAGAGGTAGAAACGGGCTGCGAAAGCGGCTGCAGAGGTAGAAGTGAAATGGAACTTAGGCTTGTCATAAGTTGAGCCTACCAGTTTCAATCCTTCCTGCAAGTCCTTGTCTATCTTGGCATAAAGGTCTGCCAGTGTACCACGGTCGTACTTCACGTGCACATTGGTTTCAACGGTTTCCGGGTAAGGAAGACCCAGGTCGCTGGCTGCAGTGGTTTCATCATAAGCCATGCAGAATACGTTTGCCAACTGGAACATGGCATAGGCACGGCACAGGAGAGCCTCACCCTTCTGGGCTGCATAAGAGCTCTGGTCTGCTTGACTGTTGATGTGTTGCAAAGCGATATTGGCTGTGGTGATGGCATCATAGTAGGTTGACCAGTAAGTAGAAGGTGTCTCATAAGAACTGGTCTCGGTGATGTCGTCCCATTCGTATGCCTGCTGCTGGAAACGGTCGGCAGCATCCCAACCGGTATTCAGGTTACAATCGGTATTGTCTGAATACATTTCCAGCAAATAGGCTGGATGTACCTGTGGGTAAGCATTAACCAGGAGCTTGGATACATCGGAAGGGCTCTGCAAGTCCAGACGGCTATCTGGCTGCTTGTCCAGATAATCGTTGCAGGAAGACAAGCCAGCCGACAATGCCAACGCTACAATGGCGATATATAATTTCTTTATTTTCATTTTTCTTTTCTACAATAATTAAAGTCCAAGTTTCAATGTAAGAGTAAACTGCTTTGGCATTGGTGAAGCCACACCACCCGCATTCATAAACTCAGGATCCTGACCGTTCAGCTTCTTGTCTGCATAGAGCAGCATGAGGTTGGTAGCCTGAAGCTTCAATGAGATGTTGTTCACTGGTGATTTTTCAAACCAGCGGTGTGGAAAGTCGTATGCCAGTGAAATTTCCTTCAAGCGGATGAAGTCACCCTTGGCTGTGCGAACAGATGTATAGTTGTAAGCATTGTAGGCAGTAGCAAGCAATGTGCTGTTCTGCTCATACTCATAACGGCTCACTACACCAGGCACATTGGTAACATTCTCATCACCAGGCTGCATCCAGCGGTTCTTGAAATCGTGGGTCATAGAGGTCAAGTCGTTATACTTGGCACTGAAAGCCGGGTCAAGACGAACCACGTTGCCGAAGGCGTATGTAAGGAATACGTTCAGATGGAAGCCCTTATAATTAAAGGTGTTACCCAAAGAACCATTGTAAACTGGGTCTGTAGAACCCTCGTAAATCAGATAATCTGTATTGTCACGCTCCTGGAAGTTGAGGTTACCCACGGTAGCCTAGCCCTTCTCATTGATGCATACTGGATAACCCTTCTCATTGATGCCCACGAATGGGATTGAGAACAAGGCACGGGCAGGATAACCCTGCTTGGCAAAACCGTTACCCTGAACCAGGTCGATAACGCGACCCTGATTGTAGAGGTCAGTAATCTCTGTACGGTTGTGAGAATAAATCAGACTGGTCTGCCAGCTGAAATCCTGGGTCTTGATATTGGTAGAAGAGATACTCAACTCCTCACCCCATGACTTCATGGAACCTACATTGGCATAAGCGGTGCCATAGAGCTGGGTAACAGTAGGAGCAATCTCATCGAAGTTGCGACGCTGATATACATCGAAGGTCACATTCAGACGGTTGTTGAAGAAACCTGCATCCACACCGAAGTTGAACTCGTGCTTCTTCTCGTAAGTAAGCTCATCATTACCGAGTGCTGCTACCACAAATCCCAACTCCTTGTCGGTAGTTGTAGGACGGTAAGGGGTATTCATAGAGAGCTTGGTAAGTGCATTGCAGTAAGCTGCATCAGGAGGAGTACCAGTCAAACTGTAAGACACACGGAAGGTGAGGCTTGACAATGGCTTGAGTTTAGGGAAGAAGCTCTCCTCGTGTACGTTCCATGCACCTGACAGGTTCCATGTAGGCATCCAACGTGCCTTGGTGGTACGACCCATCTGGTTAGAACCTTCATAGCGGAATGTTCCGTTCACTACATACTTTCCGTTGAAAGAATAGGTAGCATTGGCATAGAATGCTGCACTGCGTGAATCGGTGTTGCGCAAGCTGTAATAGTTTGAGTTCTCCTGGTCCAACTTCTTAAAATAGAGATACTCGAAGTAAGCGGTCTCACCACGGTAGTTCATACCCCAGCCGTTAAACCAGCTGCGGTTACGGCTGATGCTGGTAGTTTCAAGACCACCAAAGAGATTGACGATGTGCTTCTGCGCAAAAGTATGGTTGTAGTTGACTGTGGCACGGAAGTCATAGTCCAACATACGGTTCTCTGTACGCTGATAGATACCACCCTGCTTCAATACTGATACTGGCAAGGCATAGAGGTCGTCCTTATCAGTGAAGAGCAGCTTGTTGGCATCACGGATCAGTGCGTTGTCCATGGCGCGATAAGCCAAAGCCTGGTTGGAATCTTCCAGAATGTTATGTTCCTGTGAAGAAGTGCTATACTTGATGGCACCCAGGGTAGCAAATTCAAGATCCTTGAATGGCTTCCACTTCAACTCCAACTGGAACTTGGCATCAGCCACGTTCAGGTCGATGTAGTTGCTCTCCAACTCATGCAGGATGTTGAATGCTGCATAGTTGGCATGATAATAAGTATAAGGATCGAGCGCACGTGATGTGTTCAGGGCGTAAGAATATGGGTTGATATCGAAGTCACGCTTCACCTGACCTGATACTACATCCACATCCTGTCCCAAAGTTCCTGGAGCCCTCTGCTTACGGTAAGAACCACCACCAATCAAGTTGACAGAGAGATTATCAAGAATATGATGAGTCATATTCATGCTCACGGTATAACGGTTCACCTTGCTATCCTTGTACCATCCTGGGTCAACCATAGCAGAAAGTGAAGCATAATAGTTACTCTTCTCGGTACCACCGCTCAAGCTTACAGAGTGGTTCTGCATGATGGCAGAAGAGAAAAGCTGCTTGAACCAGTTGGTATTGCGATACTCAGCCTGCTGGAGATAAGCATTCTGAGACTCCTGATTGTTGGCAAGTCCGAACATACCAGAAGTACTGTTGTAGGTATTGATGAGCTCATACATCTTTCCATATACACCATAGTCGCTACCATTGAGTATATCAGAAAGATTGAGCCATCCATTATCCCTCAACTCCTTGTAGATGGCCATCTGGTCCTGAGAGTTGAGAATATCAAAATTGCCATAAGATGGAATCAGACGGGTGGTAAACTCACCGGTATAGTTCAGATGAGCCTGTCCCTGCTTACCCTTCTTGGTAGTAACGACGATGACACCTGCCATCGCACGCGCACCATAAATAGAGGTAGCAGAACCATCCTTCAGAATCTGGAAACTCTCGATATCATCAGAGTTCAAGCCTGCGATGGCAGAAGAAATCAGGGTCTCCGGGTCACCGGAAGCCAAATCATCAGCGCTCACATCGGATACATCCTCCATGATAACGCCATCCACTACCCAAAGAGGTTTTGAAGAACCATAGATAGATGTTGCACCACGCACACGAATCTTTGGAGCAGAACCAAAGGTACCACTCACGTTCTGCACAGACACACCGGCAGCACGGCCTTCCAAAGAACGGCTGATGTCGGCAACACCATTCAATTTTGCTTCCTCGGCGTTTACACGGTCGGTAGCACCGGTAAATAAGCGTCGGTCTGTTTTCTGTAAACCAGTAACAACTACCTCCTGCAACTGTGCTTCTGGATGAAGCACCACCTTCATGTGGGCAGAGGCAAGTACTGTCTGACTTTTCATTCCCACGTAACTAAACACGAGTTTAGTTCCATTAGGAACATTCAGTTTAAAGTTACCGTCAACATCTGTGACTGTACCCTTAGTGGCTGCCCCCCAGAAATTAAAACAGAGGCACCAATAATCGGTTCGTTGTCATCCGCAGATATTACGGTTCCAGATACGTCAATCTGGGCAAACGCTGCTCCGATGCTCATCAAGAGACAAACAAAGAAGAGCGAGAGTCTTTTTTCCATAATTTCTCGTCTTATTTTAAATTATTATATAATAATGTGATATCGGCTGCAAAATTACAACAAAAATATGAAATATTATCTTTTTTTGCATAAAATCTGCAAAAATATCCTATTTTTTCTGTTTTTTTTGTAAGACAAATCGAGAAATTAATAAAAAATAGATAGCACAAAGCCACAACAGGGCAACAAAGTATCATCTTATCATTATTCATTCGTTAAAAGCAAAAAGTATGCTTTTCGACCGCAATAAACTGCTGACAGACTATGTTCCTATCGTTCTGCAATCTGAAAAAACTTATATTGTAAAAGTGCCGACTATAATGATGAGGTAACATCAGGTTCTTCCGTGATTTTTTCTTTAGCTTTACATCGCTGAGATTTCCATATTTTCAACTGACTCCAATTTATTCATGAATATTGCAAACACAACCATGAATAGCAATATACTGTATATCAATGCGTTACATATTTACACTTTTAGAATAACGAATAGAAATTCTATAGTTGTACGACTAAGAACCCTATAGTTGTACAACTATAGCTCTATGGTTGTACAACTATAGCATGTATAGTCGTACAACTGTAGCTTTATAGTCGTACAACTATAGAATTTTATTTTGCTGAAAGTGATAAAAAAGGGGCAACACGCATGTTGAAATCCATCTTCTCACTGCTAGATTACCCCAAACCAAGGAAGCTAATTATGGATATAAATATTTACATTGCCACATAGCAAGGAAACAAACTTCCCCACGTTCTTTATATTACTTATAACCAACTTTACCATATTCCCGGAATCCAAAAGGGTGCGTCATAAGATAATTATTCACCCTCTTCTTGTTGTTGGAAGAGATAGGATAAGTTGTTGGGAGAGATAGGATATGTTGTTGAGGTAGTCAGTATCTCCGGTCGCACAACAGCTGTTGTGCGCTTGCATAACAGCTGATATACGCATGCACAACAGCTGTTGTGCATGCGGTGATCAACTGTTATGCGCCAACTATTATCTAGACTTATGACACACCCTCTTTTAATTAGGCAAAGTGTTAAATCTTGGGAAAACGGACAAAAAGCACGAAGATAGACAGATATTTAGCCAACTTTTTTAACGCTGATAAGAAAGCGTTGATGTTGCCTGGAGCAAGGTGATAAAAAAAGAGTGCACTGTAACAAACAATGCACTCTTTTTTATTATCTCAATTCCTTATCCAGGAAATATTATCTGATGAACAGCAGCTCACGATACTTTGGCAAAGTCCAAAGTTCATCGGCTACCAGGAGTTCGAGCTTGTCTATCTGATAACGGATTTCCTCCATCTTTGGAGCTACCGTGTCGTGATATGCTACTGCCTTCTCGCGCTCGCTCTCTATCTTGTTGGCTACCTTGCGGGCATCTACCAATGCCTCAACACCACGCTCTATTGCCTCAGTGCGCTCGGCTATCTCACGGATAATCTTCACGTTGCGGGCAGTCAGTTTCTTGCCTTCCTCGCCACCGAAGATGTGAATCATACCCTCTACGTTCTTTGCCAGACGGCTCTGATAGTGGGTAGCCACAGGGATGATGTGGTTCATGCTCAGGTCGCCCATCACACGAGCCTCAATCTGAATCTTCTTGGTATAAGTCTCCCACTTCACCTCGTTACGCGCCTTCAACTCGCTCTCGCTCATCACGTTGGTCTTGGCAAACATCTCGATGCTCTCCTTGTCCAGATAACGGTCGAAGACCACTGGGCAGGATGCCTCGCAATCCAAGCCACGCTTCTGGGCCTCTTCCTTCCACTCATCAGAATAGCCGTTGCCGTCGAAGCGGATAGGCTTGCAGGTTTTAATGTCCTCACGAACCACATCGATGATAGCCGATGTCTGGTCCTCGCCCTTTGCTATCAAGGCATCTACACGAGTCTTGAAATTAACGAGAGCCTCAGCTACGGCAGCATTCAATACGATGAGGGATGATGCACAGTTGGCCTCTGAACCTACAGCACGGAACTCGAAACGGTTTCCGGTGAAGGCGAATGGAGAGGTACGGTTGCGGTCGGTGTTATCAATCATCAGTTCTGGAATCTCAGGGATATCCAGCTCCATACCCTTCTTGCCAGCCAGAGCAAAGAGTTCTTCCTTATCTGCCTTCTCTATATGGTCGAGCAGATCGGTGAGCTGCTTGCCGAGGAATGAAGAGATGATGGCTGGAGGCGCCTCGTTGGCTCCGAGTCGGTGCGCATTGGTAGCACTCATGATAGATGCCTTCAGCAGTCCGTTGTGCTTGTAAACACCCATCAAGGTCTCTACGATGAAAACTACGAAGCGAAGGTTATCCTCTGGTGTCTTGCCTGCAGCATGGAGCAGTACGCCAGTATCGGTGCAGAGACTCCAGTTGTTGTGCTTGCCCGAACCGTTGACGCCGGCGAATGGCTTCTCGTGAAGGAGTACACGGAAACTGTGCTTATGAGCCACACGCTTCATCAAACTCATCAGGAGCATATTATGGTCTACAGCAAGATTGCACTCCTCATAGATTGGTGCCAGCTCAAACTGGTTTGGTGCCACCTCGTTATGACGGGTCTTGCAAGGGATGCCGAGTTCGAGTGCCTGTACTTCCAAATCCTTCATGAAAGCCTGCACACGCTCAGGGATGGTTCCGAAATAATGGTCGTCCATCTGCTGGTTCTTCGCAGAGTCGTGTCCCATCAGGGTACGGCCCGTAAGCATCAGGTCAGGACGAGCCGAGTAAAGGCTCTCATCTACCAGGAAGTACTCCTGCTCCCAACCGAGATTGGTCTGCACCTTCTTTACCTGTGGATAGAAATAGTGGCACACCTCGGTAGCCGCCTCACTCAAAGTATGGAGCGAGCGGAGCAATGGAGCCTTGTAGTCCAAAGCCTCACCGGTATAAGAAATAAAGATGGTTGGGATACAGAGGGTATCGTCGATGATGAACACAGGCGATGTAGGATCCCATGCAGAATAGCCACGAGCCTCGAAGGTGTTGCGGATACCGCCGTTAGGGAATGAGCTGGCATCAGGTTCCTGCTGGACAAGCAATTTGCCAGAGAATTCCTCAATCATACCACCCTTTCCGTCATGCTCCACGAAGGCATCATGCTTCTCGGCAGTACCTTCTGTCAATGGCTGGAACCAGTGAGTATAATGTGTTACCCCGTTTTCCTCAGCCCAGAGCTTCATGCCGGCAGCCACGGCATCAGCGATGGAACGGTCCAGACGAGTACCGTTATCTATCACATCGATGAGTTTCTCATACACATCAGATGGCAGATACTTGTACATCTTCTGGCGGTTGAATACATACTTGGCGAAGTACTCCGAAGGGCGCACCTTGGGAGCCTCTACCTCTACAGGTCTTTTCTTAAAGGCCTCGGCTACAACCTCAAATCTCAAATTAGCCATTCTTTCTTTTATTATTAATTATAAGTTTGCGGGTGCAAAGTTACGAAAAAATGAGCAAATTGCTAGCGTTTGAGCGTATTTTTTATGCAAAATTCAAACTTTTCTTATACATAAAGTGCCTTTTTCCTACATGGCGACGTAATCTTTCCTACGTCCTGACGCAGAAACTCCTGCGTCGCCATGTAATTTCAAGGGCATTAGAAGAGAAAAAAATCCCTTGCAACCACTAGAGTCGCAAGGGATTCACATTATCCACTTATCTATTTGTACCTTAAGGATTTATTGAAGATTGGAGGTAGGCAATTAGAAACGGTATACAACAAAGCTGTTTGGCTTCATCTTCACGTTCAATACATTGCCCTGAACCTGTGCATCTGATACTACAGGAACAACCACGTTTTTATTGTCTATCTTGTTTTCTGCCTGAATATCGTCGGCATGGAGAACGGTTACCTTACCTGGGTTCAACTTCTTGATACCATTAAAGGTTACGTTGATTTCCTTTGTCTCGTTAGAGGTGTTGGCAATCTTCACGATGTAACTCTTGGTTGTCTTGTCGAAACAAGCGGTGGCATAGAGACCGTTCTCGCCTGCTACAGCCTTGCCGTTCTCGGTAAGTTTCAACACATTGGTACCCTTGTTCTCGCCGTAGAGCTGCTGAACATAGTAATTGGCAGAACGGACAGAGCTGAGGTTATCGAACCAGATGAGGTCCGGACGCCACTGCCATCCCTCTACATGAGCGAAGAGAGGTGCATAGGTAGCCTGATAAACCACATCAGCATTACGCTCCAAACCGGTCATGAAAGCTGCCTCAGAAAGAGCTGCCTCCCAAGAGTTTGGATCATTCTCGGCATGAGCAGCATACTCGCCGGCAAAGACCTTAGGACCCTTGCGGTCGTACTTGTCGTAACGGCTGGCATTGCTGCGGAACCATTCCGGACTCTTGTAGTAGTGCTCATCCACCATGTCTACGCCCAACTTGCGCATCTGCTCCCAACCGTAGTCGAAGTCCTTGCCATCAGCAGATGGACCAGATGAACCGCAGATCTTGATCTTTGGATACTTGGCATGAATCTGCTCCATGAACTTCTGCAGACGCTCAGGATACATAGGTCCCCACTGCTCGTTACCGATACCAATCTGTTTCAGATTGAATGGTGCTGGATGACCCATATCGGCACGGAGCTTACCCCACTTAGAGGTAACAGGACCATTGGCAAACTCGATGAGGTCGAGTGCATCGTCGATATAGCTCTGGAGATCCTTGACTGCTACATGTGCATTAGGATCCTTATCATCGTTCTGATACTGGCAAGCCAGACCTACAGAGAGAATAGGCAATGGCTCAGCACCAATCTTCTCTGAAAGGAGGAAATACTCATAGAAACCCAAGCCCAATGACTGATAGTAGTTAGGGAAAAGGCGATGTGGGAAGGTATCTCTCCAGCGGTTCTCGTTCAGAGGACGGTTCTCAGGAGCACCCACAGAGTTTTTCCACTCATAACGGGTATCGAGGTCGGTTCCCTCTACGATACATCCACCAGGGAAGCGGAAGATGCCTGGCTTCAAGTCAGCCAAATCCTGTACGAGGTCGGCACGGAGACCATTCCAGTTGTCCTCAGGGAAGAGAGAGATATGGTCGAGGTCTACGCTCTCAGAACCCTTCTCCAGATAAACACGCATCAAACCCTTAGGATCGGTCTGAGGAGAAGTAAGGGTAGCAGTAAGCTTCTGCCATTTATTATTGGTGATGTTGATGACCTGCTTGGCAATCACATCATTCTTTGAATTGACGAGTTCTACGCGAATCTTGCCCTGCTTGCCATCGATGAGATGAAGACGGCCATATACGGTGAAATCGTACTTCATATCCTTCTTCAAGCCCATGCCGAAGAAGCCACGGTTCTCAAGACCAGTCTGCTTCTCACGTGCACCTGCGCTCTCAAGTGTTACATAATGAGGATTGCGGTCGAAGGCAGGTTTAACATCGCTGAGGGTTACATTTCCGAATGTATTCCATCCCATCAGGCGCTGTGGGAATTCGAAGGAACGGTTCTCTACCATCTCTGCATAAAGACCACCATCGGCACCGAAGTTGATATCCTCGAAGAAGATACCATACATGGTAGGCTGGATTTCTGCTCCAGGCTTGTTGGCCTGAACAGTAAACTGATGCTGTGCGAAAGCTCCGAGTGAAGACATCGCCAGCAAGGCTGCTGCGAAAATTTTTGCTTTTCTCATATTGTTCGTTATTTTTATTTTTTAGGTCTGTACTTACACCTTATTAAATATAGGTGGTGCAGTAATTTGCTGCAAAGATTACACAAACGAGCGCAATGAAAGCTTGCTTTCAAATTGCCGAGTGCAGTAAATCTTCTGCAAAGATAAAAAAATCCACCCCGAATGAGGTGGATTTTCTGTTTAAATATATTGGATTTTCGTATAAATCCCTGCTTTTCTACTATTTATCTAATGGAATGAGCACGAAAGTGAAGTTCTTATCGCCATAATGGAGGCGATATTTCTCCAAAGGCCATGCACCCCAAGAGTTCTCACCAGCTACACCAGAATGCTCTGCATCGAGGAAGAGATTGGTGAATTTTGACTTCTTCAGGTTGAAACTGTGACGCTGATCCTTGTCATCACCATCATCCAATTCTTCTGTGTCGAAGTGGATTGCGGAAGCATAGAATGGCTTGCAGCTCTTCACCTTGAATCCGAAACCAGAAGCATCGGTCTGGTTCCACCAGCGCATATCGCCCTTGGTTCCACTCTCCTGTGGACGAATGTACGGGAAGTACTGGTTATCGGCATCATCGCTGTAGATTCCAATACGCATGCAGTCCTCACGGTCTGAATAGTTCTCGATAGGACCACGGCCGTAATACTGGCTCTTGTCCATATCGTATGGCAACTGCATCAGCATACCGAAACGGAACAGATCGCTGACCTTGGCATCATCAGAAGCATCAAACTCCTGGGTTACCTTCATAGCACCGGTGTTAGGCATGATGAGATAATCGATTTCCAGCTCACCCTTCACCTCTGGCATCTCATAGGTTGCACAGATGCTGATGGTGTTTGCCTTCTTATCCTTTTCAACAGCTACACCCTTCAGGTTCATGACAGGGTTCTTCCAAACCTTGAACTTCTTCTGCAGGCCGGCACCGAAATCATTATCGGTAGGAGCACGCCAGAAGTTTGGCTTCAGGGTACCGCCCTCGCCGAGGAGCGACTTGCCACGATAGGTATATTCAGAGATGAGACCGGTGGTACGGTTCACCTTCACGGTCAGATCAGGAGTAGTAACGGTGATATTCTGCTCGCCCTTCTTGTCAATGAGCTTAGCCTTCACCTTCTTTCCGTCCTGAGCCTTAGCCATGTTGTCTGCACAATGACCGCAGCACTTGCCTTCCTTCACAGCCAGCTGGGCATAAGCCACAATCTGACCAGCCTCCATCAGAGGTTCAGCCTTCTTCAGACGGAAATCGATGTTGAGGAATACCTCCTTGCCCTTTACCTTAGAAAGGTCGTAAGGGATGGTGAAGTTCTTGGTCTGCTGGGCAGCCACTTCGATATCAGCGATGGTACCGTTCTGAGTCTCCACGCCATCCTCAATGAGGCTCCATGCCAAGGCATAGTTGCTCAAATTGCGGAAGAAGTTCTCATTGTATACACTTACTTCGCCCTTCTCTGCATTCACCATCTTAGCCCAGATGTTCTGATACTGGTAGGCTACCTCGTAGGCATGAGGATTGAGCTGACGGTCAGGACCGATGATACCATTGCAGTTGAAGTTGTTGTCGCTAGGGTCGTAATTGTTATAATCGCCACCGTAGCAATATTCTATCTTGCGGAGCTCTTCATTGCTCATCTTCTCAGGATTCTTGATGGTCATCGGCTTCAATACCTTGCGGTGCAAGCCCTGGTCAACGAAATCCCAGTCGAAACCACCCTGGAGGATAGGATACTTGCGAATCAGATTCCAGTAATCCTTCAGGTTACCGCCTGAGTTACCCATGGTATGGTTGTACTCGCACTGGATGAGCGGCATCGGACTGTCAGGGTCCTTCGCATACTTTTCACAAGCACTTACAGGATAATACATAGGGCAGAAGATATCGGTACCCTCGCCTCTGCGAGCCTGCTCATACTGAACCGGACGGCTCTGGTCCTGGCTCTTGATCCACTTGTAAGCCTGCAGGAAGTTATCGCCCATCACAGTCTCATTACCCATACTCCAGGTTACGACACTAGGATGATTGAAGTACATGGAAACATTGTGCTGGTTGCGCTCCATAATCTGCTTGGCAAACATCGGTTTCTTGGCAGCTGCATCATCGCCATACTGGAAACCGTGACTCTCCTGGTTAGCCTCAGCTACCACATAGATACCATACTCATCGCAGAGATCGTACCAACGTGGATCATCAGGATAGTGGCAGGTACGGACAGCGTTGATATTCAGGCGCTTCATAATCTTAATGTCCTGAATCATGCGCTCCATGCTCAATACATAACCTCCATCAGGGTCCATCTCATGACGGTTGGCACCCTTGATGAGCACAGGCTGACCGTTGACAAGGAACTGCTTGTTCTTGATTTCCACCTTGCGGAAACCTACCTTGACAGGAGTCATGCTTGCTGATTTCATGTTGCCATTCTTCAGCGCACTTGAGATGGAAACCTGAAGGGTATATAAATAAGGTGTCTCTGCATTCCACTTGTGTGGATTCTCTACGTTCATCGTAATGTTGGCTGTTCCATTCTTTGCCAATCCTGTAGCTGTAGCCACCTGCTTGCCCTCTTTGTCGAAGAGGATGAAGTTCAGCTTGCCATTACCCTTTACCTTGGTAGAGATGTTGAGCACACCATCCTTGTAGTTGTTTGCAAGGTCAGGAGTAACACGGATATCCTCCAAATGCAACTTGGCATCGCGGGCAAAGAGATAGCTCTCACGAGCCACACCACTCAAGCGCCAGAAGTCCTGATCCTCATCCCAGGAACCATCACACCAGCGGAAGGTCTGGAAAGCAATCAGATTCTTGCCCTTCTTCAGATAAGGAGTGATATCAAACTCAGCAGCTACCTTGCTATCCTCTGCATAACCGGCAAACTTGCCGTTTACATAGAGATAGATGTTGGAAGTAACGCTACCGAAATGAGCTACAACCTGCTTGCCATCCCAGTTGGCAGGAATGTCGATGATACGGCGGTAAGAACCAACATGGTTGTCCTTGGTAGGAACTGCTGGTGGCTGCTGGTCGAAATGTCCACGCCATGCAAAACCAATATTTACATACTCCGGATCACCGAATCCGTTCATCTCCCAGATGCCAGGCAGATTCATGGTCTTCCATTTGGAATCATCAAGATCTTCCTTGTAGAAGTCGGTAGGACGCTGGTCGGCATTAGCCACCCAGTAGAACTTCCAGGTTCCGTCGAGCGAAAGGAAATACTTGCTCTCCGTCTTGTTCATGTGCAGGATATCCTTGCTCACGATCTTACCGTCTTTCTCAGAAACCCAGTCATCTGCCGGATAGGTGAAGAAATTGGTGTGCAACGGAAAACGATTGATGGCATTCACCTGAAGGTCGTGCCATTCTGTGTAAGTTGGCTGTTGGATGGTCGTCTTATTCAACGCCTTAATGGCAGTCTTCGGTTTAGTTGCACCAAAGATTGACATTGCTAATCCTGCCAAACTCAATGTTACGAACAGTCTCTGTTTCATGTTTGTTAGTTATTTATACATTAGATTGAAATTACACCTTATTATATATAGGCTATTCTATACCTTATTATATATAGGCACATCCTGGAGCATCTTATATACCTCCATGTTGCCGGTAGCCTCAGCTAAGCAACTGCAAATATATGAAAATTAAGTTAGAAACAAGCAGAACGACCGTATTTTTTATTGTTTTTTCAACACCGGATCACCATTTTCCCAAGAAATTCCATTATTAGTCGTGGAAATCTATCGTTTTTTCACACATTTCCACGACTAACAACTCATTTCCCATCACTATTCTGCACGAAACGATGTTTTTACCCCATTTCGTGCAAAATAGCAACACAGAAAGTTCACCTTGGATGACTTTTTCCGTATATGACAACCGCAAAACGGTTAAATACTGTTATTAGTCGTGGAAATCTATTATTTTTTTACACATTTCCACGACTAATAAATTATTTATTTGTATCTTTGCAGCAAAATAACCAATTAATATACAGAAAGATATGATAGTAGGACGGGAAAAAGAAATAGAGCTTCTTAAAGGACTACTCGAAGAAGAAGATTCGCAATTTGTAGCTATATATGGCAGACGACGCGTAGGAAAGACTTTCCTTATAAGAGAGGCTTTCAACTATAGCTTTGCCTTTCAACATACAGGTATATATGGCGCCTCACTCAAAGAGCAACTAAGTGAATTTACGGAATCACTATACTCTGCTGGCATGAGAAAGGTAAAAAACCTTCCTTCCAATTGGAATGAGGCGTTCCACTTATTGGAACGATTCATCGAAAAATCGAAAGATACACAGAAGAAGAAGATCATCTTCATAGACGAAATGCCTTGGATGGATACACATAAATCAAACTTTGTACGCTCGCTAGACCATTTTTGGAACAGTTGGGCAACTGCAAGAAAAGACATTATCCTTATCATTTGTGGCAGTGCCACCTCTTGGATTATCAACAACATCATTATGAATTATGGCGGTTTGCACAATCGCTTAACAAACCAGATATTTCTGGAGCCATTCAGTTTGAGAGAATGCCAGGAATTCTGCGAAAAGCGTAAACTGGGATATACAGAACGCCAGATTCTAGAAGCCTATATGGCACTTGGTGGCATTCCTTATTACTGGAACTTTCTGAAAAGGGGACAAAGCGTAGCACAGAATTTCGATAGAATGTTCTTTTCTGAGAGAGGGGAACTTACTCAGGAATTCAATGCACTCTATGCATCCTTATTTAAAAGACCAACAACCCATATTTCCATTATCACAGCATTAGCTAGCAAAAAAATGGGAATGTTGAGAAAAGACATTTTAGATGCAACTGGTCTCTCCGACAACACCACATTCTCCAATGCTCTACAAGAACTAGAACAATGTGGGTTTATCAGAAAGTTCATGCCGATAGGTGGGAAAAGCAAAAACGCCATCTATCAGCTTATGGATAATTACACCCTTTTCTATTTTGACTTCATCAAGAAAAATACGAATCAAGACGAACACTACTGGACTGCCAACATCGACACAACCATACACAATGGTTGGGCTGGCAGGGCATTTGAGCGTGTCTGCATACAGCATATCAGACAGATTAAAACAGCATTAGGATTTGCAGCGGTCATCAGTACTGCTCACTCTTGGGTATATAAGCCAAAGGATTCATCTGAAAAAGGGGTACAAATAGATCTCTTAATTGATAGAAATGACCAAACCATCAACCTTTGCGAAATGAAATATACCAATGCGCCATATACCATAAGCGAAGAAGAGGACATAAAGATTCGAAACAGGAAAGCTGTTTTCATAAAAGAAACAGGAACAAACAAATCCATCCTCATAACGATGATTACTACCTATGGTTTAACCCCCGGAGGTTATGCTGACGACATCCATTGCCAGGTTACAATGAAAGACTTATTCCGTATATAGAAATGCCCTATCAAACTGGCTAAAAAAAACACGGACAAATTCAATTTGTCCGTGTTTTTTTTTTAGAGAAGCCTGCAAGAGGTTAAGCTCTTGCAGTATACATAACGGTGAGTTACGCTATCAAAAACTATGAGTTTTGACCCACAAAACTATGAGTTAGATTCGTTAACATAAAGCTCTAAAGCAGTCAAAGGAGAATAAGAGAGGTTGGAACGTAAAC
>ENA-UOJC01000134-UOJC01000134.1-human-gut-metagenome-genome-assembly--contig:-C104-NODE-134-length-127946-cov-75.516604_pt1 | contig 127946 bp, 107 predicted proteins | sample MGYA00242339_ERZ723886 | MGnify/ENA metagenome assembly ERZ723886 | reverse complement strand
TGAACCCGATGAAGCGCTGGAAAAATTTGCACTTCTATCTTGAACTCACATTTCGAGGCGTCGGATTCCGAAATGCAAGTAATGGTTTTGGCAGGGCCGGTAACGGTTTTTTAACACGACTACTTGCCCTGCCGACACGACTACTTGGATTTTCCACTTCCACTACTTCGTTTTTCTGCCGGAAACAGGGGGAAACGGACGCCGGCCGGCCGCGAAAGCACGCAAAAAGCGGGACATTCCCGAGGAATATCCCGCTTCGCTATTGCAAATATACAACATTTTCCGCCCGAAAGCAAATTGTGTTAAAATGCCGGCGTCCGCGTGCGGCCGGAACATGGCGCCGGCCGCAACGGGCCTTACAGATTGGCGGCGTCGATGGCGCAGTTGATGCTGCCGCTCTTGTAGTAGTAGTTGCCGTCTACCTTGACAGCCTTGCTCGACTTGCCGGTGGCCACAATGTCTATGCGGCCGCCGTCGAAGGTGAAGTCGCCCTTCGCGCGGATGCCGCGGCACTTCGACTCGAGGAGGGGGTCGCCGGGCATGTAGGTGGTGCCGGTAACGGTCATCTTGATGAGCGTGGCCTGGCCGCTGCTCTGATTGACAAGCAGACTGGTGCCGGCGCTGAGACCCTTGCTGCCGTTGCCGGAGACGGTGGCCGTGAGCGTACCGCCCGAGACGGTGATGAGACTGTCGCTCTTCAGGCCCTTCACATCCTCGGCCGCCACATCGAGGGTAAGCGTGCCGCCCTCCACAAAGGCCTGGCCGTTGAACTCGTCGAGGGGATCCTTCGTGATGGACACGTCGACGCAGTCGCCCTGCGTGCCCTTCACGTTGACCGTGCCGCCCTGCATCTTGAAGTACTGCTCCACGTGCAGGCCGTCGACTGCGGCGGAGAGCACGTCGATGGTACCGAAACCGGGCTTGAGGAGGGTGTATTCGTCGGAAGCGTAGGCGTGGCGCGAGTTGCCGGTGAGCACGAGGCGGCCGCCGCCCTCGAACTCCGCATGGCCGTTGACGAAGAAGCAGGCCTTGTGCTGGCCGCCTGCGGCGTCGGCGAGCGTGCTGACGGTGCCCTCGGGCAGGACGACGCTGATGCGCTTGCCGTTGGCAATGTCGATGGCCGCGCCGCGCCGGCTCGTAAGCGTCAGCCCGTCGAGAGTGACGGAGGCCCGATATTCGCCGTCCATGAAGAAGGAGCCGTCGGCCGAGGCGCCGCTGAGCGTATAGCGCACTTCCTCGGCAAGGGTGGCGTCGGCCACGACGCTGATGTCGGCGCCAGTGGCCGTAATGGCGAGCCGCGGGGCCACATCGGCCGATACCGTGACACGGGCCGTGGAGCCGGCATAGACCACGCCGACCGAAGCGGGCGCCGTCACGGAATTGTCGACCGTGATGCTGTCGACGGCCGAGAGGTCGTAGGTGCGCCCCATCACCGTGAGTGAGGTGCCGGAGGTAAAGGTCATGTCGCCGGCCGTGGCGGCAGGAACGGCCACGGTAATCTGTCCGCTGTGTATCTTGAGTGTCTGGGCCACGGCGGTAAGCGCCGGCACCAGAAGCATAAGTGCGAGGGGAAGTGTCTTTCTCATTGTGCCATCACTTTATAGTTCTTGTCGCCTACGCGTACGATGTAAAGCCCGCGGCCGAGGGCGTCGGGACGCACCTCGCGGCCGTCGGCGCCGAAGACGCGCACAGGGGTTCCGGCGGGGGCGTTCACCCGCAGGCGGCCGTTCTCGACCGTCACCGTTGCGGCATCGGGCAGGCCGGCGGCGGCGATGCCGGTGGGCGTAGAGGAGAAGTACATGGAATTCAGTTCGGTCAGGGCGAAAACAACCTGGCCGGCGCTGCTCACGGCAGTAAGCCGTCCGTCGGCAAAGGTCATCTTCAGTCCGACGGCGGGCAGGCTCCGCTCCGCGCCGGAGGCGGTGCGGAAGGTAAGGTAATCCTGCTGCTGCGCACAGGCCGTAGCGGCCGCAAGAAGAGCGGGCAACAGGAAGGAAAAGTATCTTTTCATGGATAAATGGTTGAATGCGTCAGAATTTGAACTTATAGCCTATGTCTATCACGTGTATGTCGTCGTTGCCGTCGTCGTCGGCCCCGTTCTGATAGATATAGCCGAAGGAGAGCACGTGCTTCTTCGATATTTTCCAGTCGGCTCCCACGTAGAGACGCTGCTTGTCGAGGTGCATCGCGTCGCTGAGGTTGTTGCTGAATTCATACGACACGCTGGGGTCGACAGGGCAGTGGCGGATGTCGTACTCCAACGAAAAGCGCGAGCGGAGGTAGTGCACGTTCTTGTTGCTCTTGTGGCGTTCCACGCTCTCGAAGCTGACGAACTGCTGGCCGTTCCACTCATAGGCGGGACCGTCGTAGCCGCCGGGCGCCAGGCCGCGGTAGCGGTCGCGCACATGGTCCACGCCCATGTGATGGGTGAACTGGTAGCGCTCGCGCACGCCGAGGGTGAAGCGGCCTATGCCGACCTTTCCCGAAACATCGAAGAAGGCGCGGTGCTTGGGGCGCCAGTAGCCGTGGTCTACGTTGTAGCCGTTGAAGGTGCCGCTCTTTTTATAGTCGGCCTTGCTCTCTTGCGGCGAGCGGGCATAGAGCCACGTGTAGCCGGCACCGAACTTGAGACCCTTGAAGGGCTTGTAGTCCGCACCGAGCGACATGCCCCAGCGCCCTACGCTCTGCAGCTTCTGCTCGGCGCGGAAGTTCACGCCGGCGTTGAGCGAGAACTGCCTGTTGATTTTCTTTTCAGCCTCCACGCCGGTCCAGATGCCGAAATCGTCGTCGGCCTGTGCCGCAGGACTGGCAACCAGCAGCAGCGCAAGCGCGCAATAACGACGCAGAAATGTCTTTATATTCATCGGAGAGTTCGGTTTTACGTTACCTTTATGTTTTTTCCTGCACGGTCAGGGCCGGATGTCACGGCACGCCGGGCCGCGGCTCATCCCTCGGCGGGAATTTTCAGCATGCGGTCGACAGGTTTGATGGCACCGGCCTTGTCTTCATAATACACACGCAGCATCGTCATGTCGGTGAGGAAGTCGACGGCGCCCACCTCCACGCGCACGATCTTCACGCCGAGGCGTTTCTCAAGGTCGGCCTTCAGTTCCTCGCTGCGCTCGGGCACGATGAGATCCACGTTGTCGTAGCGCACGAACTTGCAGCCTATCTTGCTGGCGAGCAGGTAGTTTTCCGAGCCCCATACGGTGGCTATGAGCAGGAGGTTGGCCGCGATGCGCTCCACGAAGCTCAGGTCGGCGTTGGTGCCGTTGAGCACGGAGAGGGCTACGAGGAAGAAAAGATAGGTCATCTCGCGGATGGGCACGCTCTCGGTGCGGTAACGGATGATGCCGAAGACGGCAAACAGGCCGAGGGCGGCGCCGATCTCGAGCTTCGACCCGTCCATCAGATATATGAGCATGAAGATGCTGATGGAGAGCAGCAGGAAGGTGAAGTAGTAGTCGCGGCGGCGGCCCTTCGGATAGTAGAAGAAATGGACGATGATCCACACGACGGCAAGATTGAAGACGAAGCGCAGCGACATTTCAATGAGGCCGTTGAGATTGCAGAAGTTCTCTGCGAACAGATTCTGTAAGTATTGCATGATATTTATATATTATTTTCGGTTAATTCTTTTCATACGGAGGTGGTTCCCGGCCGTCGGCGGCAAAGTGCAGTGGCCGCGCGGTCAAGACTTGCCGCGGCGAGCTATCTTGTCAATCTTGCGCAGACGCGGCTTGAAGCGGTTCTGCTTCACCTCCTTGTTCGTGACCGAAGTGCCGATGCAGTATTTGCTGAACCCCGCCGGCTTGATACGCAGTTCGCGCAGCAGGGGGAGTATCGGCGAGTGGACGCGGCCGTCACGCTTCAGTTCTATGATGACGATGTCGGGCATATCGGCTTCGAGAGCTGTCTCGTAGTTGTAGAAGTGCAGGCCGAAGTCTATGGTCAGACGCTCGGTCTTGCCGAAGTTCACCAGCGTGATGCGGTGGAAGCGGTTGCCGAGCGTGGGCTTTATCTCGTCGAACGAGTAGCCGGATATTTCCTCCAGGAACTCTTCGCCGGCGCGGTCGTTGATGACGGCCTCGAGCGAGGGCACTTCCACCCGCTTCTTGCGCGTGCGGCCGTGGTTGTCCTTCTTTTTTATCTCGAGGAAGGTATCCTTCGTGTCGAGATAGGTGCGCACCCTCACCTTGGTACGCGGCGAGTGGCCGCAGAGGTGGTTGCGGAACATCTCATGGCGCTCGGGGCCGTCCCAGTAAGTCGTGCTGTAAGGGCTCATGCGCCGTCCGCAGGTTTCCTGCACATAATATTCGCCCTGGGCCAGTTTCAGCAGATCCTGCAATACGGAGATATTGGTCACGAACTTACGGTCCGTCCGGTTCATCAGGCGGATGGACGACATTTCCTCAAGCGTGATGGGCGGCATGGCCATCACGAGGGACTGCAAAGTGTCCTGTGCATCTTTCATGGTGAGCGCAAATTTATGGAAAAAGGCCTATACCTCCAAACAAAAGAAAGACAAAAACCGACAAAGCGGCAAATAGTTTACGTAAAAGGGGCACAAAGGAGCGTATTACTTCCGCTGCCGGCAGAGCAGCATGATGACGACCGGAACTCCCATGAGCGGCGTCACGGCACTCAGCGGCAGCACGCCGCGGTCGCCCGGAAGGCGGGTAAGGAGCAGGGCCGTGACGGCCATGACGGCTCCCCAAAGCACGGCAAGCGGCAACAGGCGGCGATGGTCGGCCGTGCGGTGCGCGAGGCGTGCCACATGGGGCGCGGCAAGGCCTACAAACGAGACCGGACCGCACAGTGCGGTCACGGCGGCACAGAGCAGGGCGGCAAGCAATAGTGCGAGAGTGCGGCAGCGGCGTACATTCACGCCGAGGTTACGGGCATAGTCCGCGCCGAGCAGCAGAGCGTTGAGCGGTTTGGCCTGCAGCAGGAGGAGCAGCAGGGCCGCGCCCGCCGTGAGGGCGAAGAGCGGGAAGCGCTCCAGACTGACGCCGGAAAAGTCGCCGAGGCCCCACGCCACGAAGTTTCTGACGCCCTCGGCCGAAGCGTAGAAACTGAGCACGGATACGGCAGCCGACACCGCGAAGCTCACCATCACGCCGGCCACCAGCAGCTGCAACGTGCCGCGCAGGGCGGCGCTCAACGCCACGAGCAGGGCGGTCACGGCCACGGCGCCGGCGCCGGCGGCGGCTACGACGAGCCAATAGCCCGACAGCGACAGCGCGCCGGCGGCAAACACTCCGCCGCAGAGCAGCAGGGCCACGGCGGCCCCCAGCGCGGCGCCGGCGCTCACGCCCAGGAGCGAGGGGTCGGCCAACGGGTTGGCAAAGACGGTCTGCATGGCAAGTCCGGCGGCGGAAAGGGCTCCGCCGGCCACCAAGGCGGTGAGCAGCTGCGGCAGGCGGAGGTGGCGCACCACGTAGGCGGCGGGAGTGCCGTCGTCGCCGCACAGGGCGGCGGCGAGGTCGCTCCATTGGACCTCCACGCTGCCCTGTTTCAGACAGACTACGGCCAAGAGCGCCAACAGAAGCAGGGGAAGCAACGCCGGCAGAGGGCCGCGCGGCGGCGGTAAGCGGAATTTGCGCATGAATACGGAAAAAAGATATTTCACATAAAACAATCCACGGCCGGCAACGGCGCGCGGCAGCGGGAAGACGACGGCCGGCAGCGGTGGCCTATTCGCGCAGCGGCGCGAAGTAGCGCGGCCTGTAGCCGGGCAGCAGGCCGGGATGGAAGATGCCGACGAGATCGCGCAGAAGCAGGTCGGGGCGGAAGGGGGCCTCCTCGTAATAGGGCACGGCAAAGGTGTTGCAGCCCCACACCTTCCGTTCGCGCCAGGGGCGGAAGCCGGCGTAAGGCGCGAAGTCGGCTTTCATCCGCGCGTAGGTGAGGTCTGCGGCCGCGCCGTACTTCACCAGCCAGAGGTCGGCGTCGGCGGCCGTGGCGTAGACGGTCTCGAAGTCAAGGGGCACGGCGCCGTGTTCCTGCCGCCGGGCAAAGAGATAGTCGGCGCCGGCGTCGGCATAGAGCGCGGCGGGATAACTGCGGCCGCCGGATACGTACCAGGCCGAGCCCATCTTGAGGTCTGTCATCAGCCGCGGCCGGCGGCCGGCGCCGGCGGCGGCCGTGCGCAAGGAGTCGTAGGCGGCTTCCACGCGGGCGAAGCGCTCCGCGGCCTCGTCCCCGCAGCCGAAGAGCAGACCGTAGAACTTCATCCACTCGGCCCGCCCCAGCGGCGTGTCTTCCATGTAGTCGGCACAGGCCACGAGGGGGATGCCGGCCGTGGCGGCGGGGCCGTAGCCGGCGTTCTCGAAGGGCGAGACGAGCAAGGCGTCGGCCGAGTCGGCCATCAGACGCTCCACGTGGGGCGTGAGGGAGGAGCCGTAGTCGCGCAGGCGGCCGGCGTCGAGCAGGCGGCGCACGGCAGGGCTCACCACATAGCCGGCGTCGCACACGCCGAGCAGACGGCCGGCGGCACCGAGATCGCAGAGCAGGGCGGCGTGGACGGAGGTGAACGATACGGCGCGGCGCAGAGGAACGTTCACGACGGTGGCGTCGGCCGGCAGGCCGGCGGGTAGCGTCCGGCCGCGCGGCACAAGGGCGTACCGCTGCAGCACGCGGCCCTCGTGCCACGGATCGAGCACGGTGGCCGTCACGACGCTGTCGGCGTGCTCCAGCCGCAGCAGACGGGCATACCGCATCGTGTCGCCGTCGGCCTGCACGCCGGACGGTGCGCAGGCCGTCAGACAGGCGGCACACATTATTATATATAGGAAGCACCGCCACGGCCGCAGCGTCCTGCGGATGCGGGACGGTGTCGCGGAATTGCCCGGGGCGGTTCGCATGATGACGGACGGCATGGCGCTCAGATAGTGATTTCTCCGGCGATGCTCGTGTTCATGAGTTGCACGATGCGGTCGCGGTCGTAGTCGTGTCCGAGCAGGAACATGAGTTTCGTCACCATACTCTCGAGCGTGCTGTCGTAGCCGTTGAGCACGCCGGCCTGCAGCAGTTGCAGTCCGGTGCCGTAGCGGCTCATTTCCACACGCCCCTTCGAACACTGCGTGATGTTCACCACGATGACTCCGCTCTCGGTGAGCTGCCGCAGGCGGTCCACGAGCCAGGGCTTCTGGGGGGCGTTGCCGGCGCCGAAGGTCTTGAGAATGACGGCCCGCAGTCCGTCGAGGCGGAGCACGGCGTCCACGTAGTCGCGGCGTATGCCAGGGAAGAGGGTGAGGATGATAACGTTGTCGTCGAGCAGGAAGTGGGGCTTGAATACGCGCGCGGGGTCGGGCCGGCGTATGAGGTGCTGCTCATATACGATGTGTATGCCGGCGTGTGCGAGCGAGGGCAGATTGTGCGAGCGGAAGGCGTAGAAGCCCTCGGAGTTTATCTTCGTGGTGCGGTTGCCGCGCATCAGGCGGTTCTGGAAGAAGATGCACACCTCGGGCACGACGGGGCGGCCCTCTTCGTCGCGCGCGGCGGCTATCTCGATGCTCGTCAGGAGGTTTTCCTTGCCGTCGGTGCGCAACTGTCCGATGGGCAGCTGCGAGCCGGTGATGATGACGGGCTTGCCGAGGTTTTCGAGCATGAAGCTGAGCGCCGAGGCGGTATAGGCCATGGTGTCGGTGCCGTGCAGCACGACGAAGCCGTCGTAGCGTTCGTAGTTGTCGGCGATGATGCGCGCCATCTTCACCCAGTAGTCGGGCTCCATGTCGCTGGAGTCGATGGCCGGGTCGAAGGCGAGGGCATCGATGTCGTAGTTGAACCTGTTCAACTCGGGCACGAGCTTGCGGAAGTGTGCCCAGTCAAAATTCTCGAGCGCCCCCGTCAGGGGATTTTCTATCATGCCGATAGTGCCGCCGGTGTATATAATCAGCAGGGCCGGTATACTCTTTGGTTCCATACTGCAAAGCTACGAAAGATATTCCATACTGCCGCCGCCGCGGCCCTAATATTTGACGCCGCGGGCGCCCGCCCGTCCGGGAGTGGCACGCCTTGCCACTTTTGTGGCACTGCTTCCCACTTTTGTGGCAAGGCGTGCCACTTTTGCGCCGCCACCCGCCGTTTATGGCCCCGAAGGCTTTGCGCATTGCGCCCGTTTGCCTATCTTTGCACGAGACTACGGCGCCGCAGCGCGCCGCCAAACACATTTTCAGCACCATGGCAAACATCAGCAACAACCCCAATACGCCGGCCTCCACCGGCGCCGACGGCCGGAAACTCTCCATCACCGAATATCTCGACCAGGACGAGAAGAAAGACCTCCTGCGCCTGCTCACGGCCGGATCGGTAGACGACGGGAAATCGACACTCATAGGCCGCCTGCTCTTCGACTCGAAGAAACTCTACGAAGACCAGCTCTCGGCCCTCGAGCGCGACTCGCGCCGCGTGGGCAACGCCGGCGCGGGCAACATCGACTACGCCCTGCTCTGCGACGGCCTCAAGGCCGAGCGCGAACAGGGCATCACCATCGATGTGGCCTACCGCTACTTTTCGACCAACCGCCGCAAGTTCATCATAGCCGACACCCCGGGACACGAGCAGTACACGCGCAACATGATCACCGGCGGCTCGACGGCCAACCTCGCCGTCATCCTCGTCGACGCCCGCACGGGCGTCATCACGCAGACGCGCCGCCACACCTTCCTCGTGTCGCTCCTCGGCATCAAGCACATCGTACTGGCCGTCAACAAGATGGACCTCGTCGACTTCTCGCGCGAGGTGTTCGACAAGATAGTGGCCGACTTCCGGGAGTTCATCGCGCCCTTCGGCGTGCCCGATGTGCAGTGCATCCCCCTCTCGGCGCTCGAAGGCGACAACGTGGTGGAGCGCAGCCACCGCACGCCGTGGTACGACGGCCCGAGCATCCTCCAGTTCCTCGAGACCGTGCCCATAGAGGGCGACCACAATCTGCGCGACTTCCGCTTCCCGGTGCAATACGTGCTGCGCCCCGACCTCGACTTCCGCGGCTTCTGCGGCAAGGTGGCCTCGGGCATCGTGCACCGCGGTGACCGCGTCATGGCGCTCCCCTCGGGCAAGACAAGCCGCGTCCGGCGCATTGTCACCTACGACGGCGACCTCGACTACGCCTTCCCGCCCCAGAGCGTCACGCTCCAGCTGGAGGACGAAATCGACCTGTCGCGCGGCGAAATGCTCGTGCACTGCCCCGACGGGGACGGTGCGGCGGAGACGCAGCCCCGCTCGGGCCGCCACTTCGAGGCGATGCTCGTGTGGATGGACGAGGAGCCGATGGACGCACAGAAGTCCTTCTACCTCAAGCACACCACCAACACCACACGCTGCCGCATCGACCACCTGAAGTACAAGGTCGACGTGAACACGCTCGAACACTCGCAGGTGGAGCGCCTCACGCTCAACGAAATAGGCCGCGCCGTCTTCGTCAGCTCCAAGGAGCTCTTCTTCGACGCCTACCGCGACAACAAACCCACGGGCGCCTTCATCGTCATCGACCCCATCACCAACAACACCTCGGCCGTGGGCATGATACTCGGGCCGGTGGAGGAGCGCGACCTACGCTCGGACGACGCGCTGCCCACGCTCGACCTGCCCGCCCTCGGCATCGGCGCCGAGCACTATGAGGCCATCGACCGCGCCGTGGAGGCTCTCGCACGCCAGGGTCTGGCCGTCGTGGTGAAGAAAGCGCTCTGAAAGGCCGGACGACTATCAAAGCTATAATAACGGCTATCCAAGCCATAATAGCTATAACGGCTATAGAAGCCACAGCCGTCGCCGTGGCCCTCCCGATACAACGCGCAAGCGCCATAATACCTCTGCGGGTATTATGGCGCTTGCGCTTTACTTTGGGAAACCATGCCGGCTCAGTCGCGGCGGCGCACCACGATGAGCGCCTCGCTGACTTCCGTCACCACGACGGGGGTGCCGGGGTCGATGAACTCGCCGGCGGACTTCACCTCCACGCGACGGCCGCCTATCTCGGCGTTGCCTATGAGCGCGAGGCGGGTAAGGGCGCGGCCCTCGTCGCCGGGACGCACGGCCAGCTGGTCGGCGGTGGCGGCGGTAGAGCCGATGGTGCTCTTGAGTTCCATGCGTTCGAGCGTCTTCGAGCGGCCGAGCCACCAGAAGAAGAGCAGCACCACGGCCACCGAGACGAAGAGCGCCACGAGGGCGGCCGAGCCGCCGTACTCGGTGTAGACGAGGATGTCGGCAACGACGGTGCACACGGCGGCGCCGACGCCGGCCACGCCGAAGCCGGGCATCACGAGGGCCTCTACGGCGAAAAGCAGCAGGGCCAGGAGGCCGAGCAGAATGATGATAACGAGGGTTGTAGTCATGGCGTTTCTGTTTTTAGGAATCGGTGAGGTTGCCAACGGCCGATATGCCGCCGACAAACGGGGCGTGGAGCCGCAAAAGTGGGAAGCAATGCCACAAAAGTGGGAGGCGGTGCCACAAAAGTGGGAGGCGGTGCCACAAAAGTGGGAAGGCGCGCCACTCTCCGCCGGCGCCGCGGCGGTGTCAGAAGGCGGAGCGGTATTTTCCCTCCTCCTTGTCGTCGAGCATGGAGAGGTAGGAGGCGTAGCGCGAGGGCGCGAGGCGGTGTTCCTCGAGCGCGCCGAGCACGGCGCAGCCCGGTTCGCGCGTGTGGGTGCAGTTGTTGAAACGGCAGTCGGCCGAGAGGGCGAAGATGTCGCGGAAGTAGTGCGCCACCTCGGCAGGCTCCATGTCGAAGGTGCCGAAGCCCTTGATGCCGGGGATGTCGATGACGGCGCCGCCGGCCTCGCCGGGCAGATCGTAGAGCTCGCTGAAGGTGGTGGTGTGCATACCCGTTCCGTGCACTTGCGATATTTCGGCGGTGCGGGCGCCGGCTCCCGGCACGAGGCGGTTGAGCAGTGTCGACTTGCCCACGCCGGAGTGTCCGGCCAGCAGGCACACGCGGCCGGCCATGGTCTGCCCGAGGGCGTCGAGGCCGTAGCCGGTGCGGGCGCTGACAAGGTGGCAGTCGTAGCCCACCTCGCGGTAGAGGGCCATGAGGTAGCCGGCGGTGTCGCGCTCGGCGTCCGAGAGTTCGTCGGCCTTGTTGAAGGCCAGCACCACGGGCACGCGGTAGGCCTCGGCCGAGGCCAGGAAGCGGTCGACGAAGGTGGTAGAGGTTTCGGGCCGGGCCACGGTGACGACGAGCACGGCGAGGTCGACATTGGCGGCGAGGATGTGGCTCTGCTTGGAGAGGTTGGAAGCCTTGCGCACGATGTAGTTGCGCCGCTCGCCGATTTCGGTGATGTAGTGTACGGCGTCGCCGGCCGCGGCGGCATCGGCCGCGCCGCGCACGGCGGAGGCGGCCACCGTCACGCGGTCGCCCACGGCCACGGGACTGGTCGAGCGTATGCCGCGCAGGCGGAAGTTGCCCTTCACCTTGCACTCGAGCTCGCGGCCGTCGTCGAGACGCACCACGTAGCTGTTGCCTGTGTTTCGGATGACTGTTCCGTGCATAGGGGAGATGGTCGGCGGCGCCGTAGACGCGGCGTCAGACGGTCATGATTTCCTTGTTCTTGGCGGCGAGGAGTTCCTCCACCTTCTTGACCTGCCGGTCGTGTATCTTCTGGAGGTCGTTCTCGGCGTCCTTCTCGATGTCTTCCGAGAGTCCGTCCTTGATGGCCTTCTTGAGTTTGTCGATGCCGTCGCGGCGGGCGTTGCGTATGGCCACCTTGCACTCCTCGGCCTCCTTGTTGCACTGCTTGGTGAGGTCGCGGCGACGCTCTTCGGTAAGGGGGGGGATGGCGAGGCGTATGACCTCACCGTTGTTCTCGGGCATGATGCCGACGGCGCTGTCGATGATGGCCTTTTCGATGACGCGGAACATCTGTTTGTCCCAGGGCTTGATGGCGATGGTGCGGGCGTCGGGGGTGGAGATGGCCGACACGTTGTTGAGGGGCACCATCGAGCCGTAGCTGTTGACGCGTATCTCGTCGAGGATGTGCACGTTGGCCTTTCCGGCGCGGATGTGCGAGAGGGTCTCTTCGAGGTGGAGCACGCTCATTTCCATTTTCTCCTCACACTCGGCGAGGCATTGCTTTACATCTAACATGGTCTTCTGTTTTTACGGGATTAACGGGACGGAAGCCGCTGCCTCACGATCACCGCATCCGACCGGCGGAGCGGCGGCCGTCGCGGCGGCGGGCGGGCGTCCTTGCTATTTGGAGCAAAGATAGGAATTATCCGCGAAACGCACGCACGCGACGCTGAGTTTTTTGCAGCCGGCGACGCGGGGGCGGCCTGCTTTCTTTGTACGCCGACTCCCCGCGGACTTTAACGTATTTAACCTTCTGCAACTTTTCGGCGGCGCGCCGTGCGAAATGCAAGTAGTGCTTTGGGGCCGCGAAGTAACGTTTTTTTAAATGCACTTATCGCCGTAGAAAATGCAAGTAGTGCTTTTCGCCACACCACTACTTGCTTTTTTTAGCCGATCCGGTTCATTTACCACTGAAAAAGAGCCATTTACAACGACAGCACGGGGACAGACCCGTCCGGCCCGTCCCCGTGCTTATGCAAAGATACGAATTTTTTCGCCGAAAAGCAAGAAGTGTTAAAAGCGGTGCACGGCGCCTTCGCCCACGGCCTTCAAGAAGACGGCGGGAGCGCGGAGCGTGTCGTTCTGCTCTATTTCCTGACGCGCGCGTTCGCGGCCGCGGCGGCTGCCGGCGTAGCGCGCGGCGAGAAAGGTGACGAGCATGAGGAGCACCACTACCGAAATCAGCAGCACGCGCATGAGGATGGCGTCGCGCGAAGAGGAGGTATGTTGGCGGGATGTGGCGTTCATGAGCGGAGCATTAGGGGGTTAATAGACGGCACGCCGCCTTCGGCCTGCGTGAAGTATTCGTCGGTTTCGGCGGGAGCCTCCTCGGGCGCGGGGGCATTGTGTTCGGGCACGAGCGAGTCGGCCGGCTGTTCCTCGGCGGCGAGGCTGTCGAAAAGTTCCTCGGGCACTTCGGGCAGCTCCGTCTCGCGATACACGGGGTCGGGCTCGCGCAGGTTCTGCTCTACGGGGCCGCCGCTCTCCCACAGTTCGAGGGTGTGGCGGTAGGCGCTGCGTTCATAAAGTCCCGCCACGAGGAAGCCCTCGGCTACGAGCAGAATCACGAGGCCCAGGGCCGAGGCGCCCCACACGAGCATCTGGCGCCGCGTGAGCGGGCGGCGCTGCCGCGGGGCCTTGCGCGGACGCGGCGCGGGCACGGCCGTCTGCGGCGTGAGCGGCTGGCCGCAGGCCGTGCACTCCTTGTGGCGCGCCGTCATCACCGTGCCGCAGCGCAGGCAGCGCACGTAGGGGGCGCGGGCGCTGCCGGCGGGGGCACCGCAATGCGGGCATTTCCGGGCGGAGGCGGCATACTGGTGTCCGCAGGCCTTGCAGGTTTCCATTCTTGTTGTTGTCATGTCTGGTAGGTTATGTCGCCGCCGCACGGGGCGGGGCGTGTTTCACGCTGCGAGGCGGGCACGGTGCGTCAGAAGAGACGCATCTGGCCCGTTATCTCGTCGATGATGTCGTTGGGGTTCTCCTCGGCCGCCGGCGCGGCGTCGGTTTCCGCCGGAGGCTCCTGCCCTTCGGCGTCGGCCTCCTGCGGCGCCTCCTCGGCGGGACGGCGCAACGGCTCGAGCTCCTCCACCTTCTCCACGGCGCAGGTGGTGAGGCGCTTGCCCTTGGCCTTGAAGCTCTTGACGCCGATGAAACTCTCGGCGTCTACCTCGAGGGGATCGCGGAAAGCGTCGGCACCGCCGTAGGTCACGCGCAGCCGCGGGAAGGGGGTGTCGGTGAGCAGCACGAAGCGCGAGGCGGGATTCTCGCCGAGATAGTTGAGGTGGCGCGTCTGGGCGGTGCGCTCGAAGGTGAAGCGCTTCACGTAGGGGAAGCCCTGCTGGTCGGCGTCGAAGAGCACGGCGGTCCACACGGTCTGCTCGTCGAACTTCACGACGCGCCGTATGCCCGAGGCCTCGTAGTGGTTGCCGGGGTCGAAGTTGGTGGTGTAGAAGTCGCCGTTCTCGAGGATGACGAGCACGGCGTCGCCGGTGTGGAACTCGCCGAGGTACTGGCCGCGGCCGTCGTAGTTGAGGCGCTGCACATCGTGGTCGAACCACACCTGGCGGCCGCCGAGCGTCGAGGCGCCGTGGGCCTTGAGCGTCACGCGGTGCACATCGAGCTTGGTGAGGAGGTTGCCGCGCGAGGCACGGCCCTTGACGAGTATCTCGCCGAAGTCCTTGTCGAAGAATATGCGGCGGAGCTTGGGATTGGGCTTGAGCGTCACCTTCACTACTTCGGCCTCGCCGTTGGGGTTGGCGGTGAAGTAGACCACGCGGCTGCCGGGCGCGCCGGTGGTGAGGTCGTACTCGCGGTCGTGCGTCACGGCCGTCACGTTGAACCTCTTGATGTAGTGGGGGCCGGCCTTTCCGTCGCGATATACGACGTTGTAGATGGTGCGCTGGTCGTTTTTCTTGAACACGGCGATGTGTATGACCTCGGCCTTGCGCTTTTCGGCGCGCGAGCGCTCGGTCTCGCCGATGAATACCTTGTCCTGCACGCGGGTCACCTTGTAGGTGCCGTCGCGGTAGAAGATGATGACATCGTCTATGGGCGAGCAGTTTTCCACGTATTCGTCCTTCTTCAGGCCGGTGCCCATGAAACCGTCGGCGCGGTTGATGTAGAGTTTCTCGTTGGCCTCGATGACCTTGGTGGCCTCTATGGCGTCGAGGGCGCGTATGACGGTGCGGCGGGGATGCTCGTGGGCGTATTTCTCGCGTATGAGGCGGAACCAGTTGGCGGTGACTTCGATCATGTTCTCCAGGTCGCGGTCGATGCGGGCCACCTCGTCTTTCATGCGGGCTATGAGCTCGTCGGCCTTGTCCTTGTTGAATTTGAGGATGCGGGCCATCTTTATCTCCATGAGGCGGAGGATGTCGTCCTTGGTCACTTCGCGCACGAACTGGGGGTAGTAGGGCGTGAGGCGCCCGTCGATGTGCGCGCAGGCGGCGTCCATGTCGGCGGCCTGCTCGAAGCCGCGGTCCTTGTAGATGCGCTCCTCGATGAAGATGCGCTCGAGCGAGGCGAAGTGGAGGCTCTCCATGAGCTCGCCGCGGCGGATGAGGAGCTCGCGGCGCAGGAGCTCGCGGGTGGAGTCTACGGCGCGGCGCAAGACATCGCTCACAGTGAGGAACTTGGGGCGTTTCTCGTCGATGACGCAGCAGTTGGGCGAGATGGACACCTCGCAGTCGGTGAAGGCGAAGAGGGCGTCGATGGCTTTGTCGGAGCTGGTGCCGGGCACGAGGTGGACGAGTATCTCCACCTCGGCGGCGGTATTGTCGTCGACCTTGCGTATTTTTATCTTGCCCTTCTCGTTGGCCTTGAGGATGCTGTCGATGACGGAGGAGGTGGTCTTGCCGAACGGTATCTCGCGGATGACGAGCGTCTTGCTGTCCAGTTTTTCAATCGTGGCGCGCACCTTTACGGCGCCGCCGCGCAGGCCGTCGTTGTAGCGGCTGACGTCGATGCTGCCGCCGGTGGGGAAGTCGGGATAGAGGTGGAACTCTTCGCCGTGGAGGTAGTGGATGGCGGCGTCGCAGAGCTCGCCGAAGTTGTGGGGCAGTATCTTGGCCGAGAGGCCTACGGCGATGCCCTCGGCGCCCTGCGCCAGAAGCAGGGGGAACTTGACGGGGAGCGACACGGGCTCCTTGTTGCGGCCGTCGTAAGAGAGTTTCCACTCGGTGGTCTTGGGGTTGAAGAGCACGTCGAGGGCGAATTTGGAGAGGCGCGCCTCGATGTATCGCGGGGCGGCGGCGCCGTCGCCGGTGAGTATGTTGCCCCAGTTGCCCTGGCAGTCCACGAGCAGATCCTTCTGCCCGAGCTGCACGAGGGCGTCGCCGATGGAGGCGTCGCCGTGGGGGTGGAACTGCATGGCCTGCCCCACGATGTTGGCCACCTTGGAGTAGCGGCCGTCGTCGAGGCGCTTCATGGTGTGGAGTATGCGCCGCTGCACGGGCTTGAGGCCGTCGCCCAGATGGGGCACGGCGCGTTCGAGTATCACGTAGGAGGCATAGTCGAGGAACCAGTTCTGGTACATGCCGGTCAACTGGTGCGTCGTGTCTCCGCCGCCGGTTTCGGAGGGGCGGTAGGAACTGTGGGCCGCGGGCTCTTCCTGAAAGTCTTTCGTTTCGTCGCTCATGATGCTGGATAAGGGTTGGGCACAAGCGGTGCCTTGGCTGCAAATATACGAAAAATGCCCGAAACCGGGCAACTATAGGCGGCTTAATCGGGCCTGCGGGGCTCAACAGACCGATAGCCGGAATAGCTTTTATAGCTTGAATAGCCTGAATAGCTCGAATAGTAATGAAAGCTCGGATAGCCATGAAAGCCATACGGGCTATTACAGCCATAAAAGCCACCGGCGCCATAAGAGTGGGACGCCTTCCCACTTTTGTGGCACCGCCTCCCACTTTTGTGGCAAGGCGTGCCACTCCTGCGGCACGGCGCCGCGCTCAGGGCCGGCCTTGCTCCGCGGCGCCGCCGGCGGCCCGGGCGCGCAGCAGACGGCGCGCCGCCTCGATGATGGTATCGCACGAGCGGGCGTAGTCCTCGGGTGTGATGTCCACCTTGAGGTCGGGGGCGATGCCGGCCTCGGTGAGCTGCATCGCGCGGTCGTACATGGGACAGGCCGAGAAGCGCACGGTCCAGCCGCAGGGCAGTTCGCTCGACAGCGGCAGGCCGGCGCCGCCGCCCGTGAGGTCGCCCGCTACGGTGACCTGCGGCAGACCCTTGACGAACATGACGAAGCTGTTGGCCGCACTGTAGGTGCGGCGGTTGGTGAGGACGACGACGGGCTTCTGCCAGCGCAGGCCCGCGAAGGGCTCGATGCGCAGCGCCTCGGGGGCGGAGAAGTCGTCGTGGCCGGGGCCGCGCTTATGGCGGATGTAGCCGCCGGTGACGGGCTCGTTGACAAAGAGCGAGGCGAGCTTGGCGGCGGCGGTGAGCATGCCGCCGCCGTTGTTGCGCACATCCACGATGAGCCCGTCGCACAGGGCGAGCGAGGCCATCACCTCGTGGAGGTTGCCGTCGCCGAAGCCGTCGGCAAAGGAGGCGCAGCGCACGTAGCCGATGTTGTCGTCGAGGCGGCGGTACGACAGGCCGGCGGCCACGGCGTAGTCGCCGGCGCGGCCCAGATAGACGCGCTGCAACGAGTCGGAGTAGTTGGCGGGATAGGCGTCGTACCAGTCGCCGTAGCGGGCTATGTCGTGGGGAGCGTAGAGGTTCACGTGGCCGTCGCGCAGTTCGCGCAGCAGGTCGGCCATCACCTCGAAGAGCTGGCGCGAGGTCATCTGTTCGCTCACGCGGGCGCCGTGGCGCCGGCGGGCCTCGTCCCAGTCGAGTCCGTAGGCTTCGGCTTTCTCGGCGAAGAAGCAGTAGCGCTCGTCGAGCGTGCGCCACAGGGCCTCGAAGTTGCCGCGGCGCGTGTCGGCGGGCACATCTTCGGTGACGCAGGCGCCGGCCAGCAACGCGGCGGCGGCGAGCAGAAGGGGAAACAGGAGGCGGTGGAGCATGGGCAGGGGTCAGCGTTGGCCGGACAGGCCGCGTCGCGACGCGGGGCGGAGCAGCTGCAGGTGGCGCACGTAGCCTACGAGCAGGGCGTTGTTCCAGGCGTGATGCTTCAGACCGGCCAGGCGCGCCTGGTCGACGTCGGCCAGATAGGCTACCGAGAGGCGCGCGCCCCACAGGGGGAAGCGCAAGGCCGTGAGCCAGCGCAGCGAGGGGGCGTTGACGGGATGGGTGAAGCGTACGTTGCGGTCGTAATGTCCGAGGGAGAATATTTCGTAATAAGACTGTCCGAAAGCGGGCGTGAAGCGGGCGCCGAGCAGGGGCAGGCCCAGCTGCGAGACGAGGGCGCAGCGGCTGCGGCGCAGGCTGAACTGCCACTCGGCGGCGAGCGAGAGGCCGGCCGTGAAGGCGAGGCGGCCCTGCGCGGGGTTGTTGCCGCCGAGGTTGAGGTAGGTGAAGCCGAGGCCGGCCTCGCCGAAGCCGCCGGCCGAAAGGCTGAGACCGCGCGCGGCCTGCCAGCGGCGGCGCCAGGCTACGGCGGCGCTGAAGGAGGCGTCCCAGGCGCGGTGGTCGTCGGTGGGCGACGAGAGGGCGGCGGCGTGGCCGAGAAAGAGGCCCTCGACCTCCACGCGGCCGGCGCCGAAGCGGGCGGCGCGGAGCGAACGGTGGAGCGCCGTGAGGGCGGGGCCGGTGTATTCGAGGGGCGAGAGGTAGGTGTCGAGCACGTTGAGGCGCCCGGCGCCGTAGAGCCACTCGTGCCCGGTGACGCGCTGCGCCGCGGCGGCACCGGCAAGGGCGGGCCACGGCAGCATCAGGAGCCACAGCAGGACGCTCCTCATTGGGCGCGGCGCTTCTTGAGAAGATACTTCACCAGGAACCAGGCGCCGACGAGCACGACCAGCGCGATGATGGCGTAGCCTATCTCGTGACTGTAGCGGGTGGCGAGGTCGGCCACATCCTTGGTGGTGCGCAGCGAGGGGTTGGAGGCATAGATGAGGTAGCCTATCAGGGCGAGCACGCTGTTCCAGAGGCCGGCGCCGAGGGTGGTGTAGAGCAGAAACTTGCGGAGATCCATGCGGGCCAGACCGGCGGGAATGGAGATGAGCTGGCGCACGGCGGGCACGAGGCGGCCGAAGAGCGTGGAGGGGACGCCGTGGCGGCGGAAGTATTCCTCGGAGCGGGCCACCTTCTCGCCGTTGAGCAGGCAGAGATGGCCGAAACGGCTGTCGGCGAAGCGGTAAACCACGGCGCGGCCGAGGGTGCGGGCGAGGAAGTAGTTGACCAGCGCGCCTATGTCGGCGCCGATCGTGGCGAAGACCACGACGAGCAGCACGTTCATGTCGCTGCCCTCGGTGCAGGCGAGCCATGCCGCGGGGGGCACCACGACCTCGGAGGGGAAGGGGATGAAGGAACTCTCTATGGCCATGAAGAGCGTGATGGTGAGGTAGTTCAGATTGTCGAGGGCGAACTGAATGATTTCTTGCATCGGATTTTCGTTTTTGACTAATGCCGGAAAACGCATCCGGCGGGGCAAAGTTACTGAAAATATCCGGAAACGCCGCGACCGCACGCCCGCGAATGCGTGCAGGCGCCGGCGCGGGTCCACGACGCGCATAAACTTATGTGGCGGGCAGGCCCGCGTTTCGCAAAATCTTTGTACCTTTGCAGGCATATAGTCAAATCATCAACACCGGGCGCTCCCCGCGCCACGCCGCCACACGCACGGAAAGTGGCAAGGCGTGCCACAAAAGTGGGAAGCAGTGCCACAAAAGTGGGAAGGCGTCCCACTTTTCGCGCACCGCCGCGGCGAAGCGGCCCGCTAACGCAAAAAAACATCACAACATGGCTCAGGAAGACGTTTTTAAGAAGATAGTCTCACACTGCAAGGAATATGGCTTCGTGTTCCCGTCGAGCGACATCTACGACGGCCTCGGCGCCGTCTACGACTACGGACAGAACGGCGTGGAACTGAAGAACAACATCAAGCAATACTGGTGGCAGTCGATGGTGCTGCTCCACGAGAACATCGTGGGCATCGACTCGGCCATCTTCATGCACCCCACCATCTGGAAAGCGTCGGGACACGTAGACGCCTTCAACGATCCGCTCATCGACAACCGCGACTCGAAAAAGCGCTACCGCGCCGATGTGCTCATCGAGGACCAGATAGCCAAATACGAGGAGAAGATAGGCAAGGAGGTGGCCAAGGCCCGCAAGCGCTTCGGCGAGAGCTTCGACGAGGAGCAGTTCCGCGCGACGAACCAGCGCGTGCTGGAAAACCAGCAGAAGCGCGACGCCCTGCACCAGCGCTACAGCGACGCCATGAACGCCGGCGACCTGGCCGAACTGCGCCAGATCATACTCGACGAGGAGATAGTCTGCCCCATCAGCGGCACACGCAACTGGACGGAGGTGCGGCAGTTCAACCTCATGTTCAAGACTGAAGTGGGCTCGACGGCCGAAGGCGCGTCCACCATCTACCTGCGCCCCGAAACGGCCCAGGGCATCTTCGTCAACTATCTGAACGTACAGAAAACGGGCCGCATGAAACTGCCCTTCGGCATCGCGCAGATAGGCAAGGCCTTCCGCAACGAGATCGTAGCGCGGCAGTTCATCTTCCGCATGCGCGAGTTCGAGCAGATGGAGATGCAGTTCTTCGTAAAGCCGGGCACCGAACTGGAATGGTTCGAGCGCTGGAAGCAGACGCGCATGGCCTGGCACCAGGCACTCGGCTTCGGAGCGGACAACTACCGCTTCCACGACCACGAGAAGCTGGCCCACTACGCCAACGCGGCGAGCGACATCGAATTCCACATGCCCTTCGGCTTCAAGGAGGTGGAGGGAATCCACTCACGCACGAACTTCGACCTCTCGCAGCACGCCAAATACTCCGGCCGCAAAATCGAATACTTCGACCCGGAGACGAACGAGAGCTACACGCCGTATGTCATCGAGACTTCCATCGGCGTGGACCGTATGTTCCTGAGCGTGATGTGCCACAGCTACGAGGAGGAGAAACTCGAGGGAGGCGACACGCGCGTAGTGCTCAAGCTGCCCGCCGCCCTGGCGCCGACCAAACTCGCCGTCATGCCGCTCGTCAAGAAGGACGGACTGCCCGAAAAGGCCCGCGAAATCATCGACGAACTGAAGTTCCACTTCAACTGCAAGTATGACGAGAAGGACTCCATCGGCAAGCGCTACCGCCGGCAGGACGCCGTGGGAACACCCTACTGCATCACCGTGGACCACGACACGCTCACCGACAACTGCGTGACGCTGCGCGACCGCGACACCATGAAGCAGGAACGCGTGCCCGTAGCCCGGCTGCGCGAACTGATAGAGGACAAGGTAAGCCTCACCTCGCTGCTCAAAAAGATATAAAGACCAACACGCCGCCGGCCGTTCCGCCACACGCGGGACGCCGGCGACAACTCCCACAACATACTCATGAAACAAATCATCCGCCCGCTCATCGCCCTGCTGCTCGCACTGCCGCTGCTGGCCGCCTGCGAGGAAAACCTCGACGAGACACCGGCCTACAACAACTGGAAACAGCGCAACGCCGACTACTTCAAGCAAAAGCTCGACGAGGCGCACAGGGCCATGGCCGAAGCCAAAAACGCCTACGGCGACGACTGGGAGGCACACTGCGACTGGCGCGCCTTCCCGTCCTACTCCCTGACCTCCGCAACCGGCGCCACGGCGGCCGACTCGATAGTCGTGCACATCGCCCGCAGGGGCGAGGGCCCGGGATGTCCGCTCTACACCGACTCGGTGGCCGTGAATTATCTGGGGCGCACCATCCCCAACGAATTCTCGGACAACGAGGAGGCACGCACCAAGGGCGCGGTGTTCGACTACTCGGGCCTCTCGCGCGACAGCAGCATCGTCTTCAGCGACGAGTTCTGCGCGCCGGCACGCTTCGTAGCGAGCCGCCTCGTCGAGGGATTCACCACGGCACTCCTGCTCATGCACGTAGGCGACCAATGGCGCGTGTACATACCGCAGGAACTGGGCTACCAAAGCAACTCGGCGACCAGCATCCCCGCCTACTCCACCCTCGTATTCGACATACAGCTCAAGGCCTACAGCCGTAGCGGAACGCCGCTGCCGGCCATCCGGCAATAAGGGCGAAGTAATGCAAGCGTCGTGCGGCGCACCGGAATGTCCGGTGCGCCGCACGACGCTTTTTTCAAGACAAATGCCTAAGCCAAAACAGCTATTATAACCGTCACGGCCTTTATGACTCTAACAGCCGGACCCGTCACTCGAAATAGAAGGACAGGACCACCATGCCGAGCGAGGCACGGTCTACGCTCTGGGTGTAGATGAGTTGCGTGGGATCGGTGAGGTCGGTGCGCCGCTTCTGGAGGATATTGCCAAGGCCGAAGCAGAATTTGAGTTCGGGTATGAGCTTGAAGAAAGGCAGGTAGAGGTCGCAGCCGAGACCGGCCTCGAGCATCACGTCGAAGGGTTTGGCACGCAGCTTGGTGTGCTTGCCGGCTGTGAGGTCGTAGAGCGGATTGACGCCGGCTACCACGTAGGGGCGGTAGTTGTTGAAGCGCGGGCCGCTGACCTTGATGTCGACGGGCAGGGCTATATAGGATGACTTCATGTCCTGCGACTCGGTCTTGCCCGTGGTCAGGTTGCGGAACATCAGGTGCTTGCTGCCGAAATAGAGCGAGGGGATGAGGCGGAGGGCGAAGTAATTGCTGAGTTTCCACTCGCCGAGCACGCCCACGTTGAGGCCGAAGTTCTGGCGGTCGGCGGCGGCCAGCCACTGGTCGCCGGTGGCGGGATCGATGTAGCCGTTGTTGACGAGGTCGAGGCCCTGGTCGTGGAAGCCCACGGTGAAGCCGTAGTGAAAGCGGCGCTCGTCGATAAAGGGCTTGTTCTGCACCTTGCGCTGCTGGGCCGCCCCCCGGAGTGCGCCGAAGGCGAGGAGCAGCAGGCCCGCGAGGAGCACGCGGCGCACGAGGCGGCGCGGCGGAGCGACGCGGCAGAGACGGCGGGCCGGAAGGGGACGGAGAATGGACATGGGCAGAGCTTTTTAGTAAGAGAAACGGCCGGCGGGGCTTTTTATTGTGCCGCCGCGGGACGGGGCTTCTCGGGTTCCACGTGCGTGTTTATGAGCGTGGCGGGCCCGAACTTGTCGCGCAGGCGGCGCTCTATGTCGAGCGTGACGCGATGGGCGTCGCCGATGGTGACGTCCTTGTTCATGCGTATGTGCACCTCGATGGCGCAGTAGTTGCCTATGCGGCGGGTGCGCAGGTGGTGGGGGTCGCTCACGCCGGGCTGGTCGTGTATGACATCGAGTATGTACTGCTCGTCCTCCTCGGGGAGCGATTTCTCGAGCAGCTCGCCGATGCTGGGCGCGAAGAGGCTGACGCTCACCTTGACGATGAAGAAACTCACCACGATGGCAGCCAGCGGATCGAGCACACGCCAGCCTTCGCCAAGCGCCACGGCGCCGCCTATGCCGAGGGCCGTGCCGAGCGACGAGAGGGCGTCGGAGCGGTGATGCCAAGCGTTGGCCACCACGGCCTGCGAGCCGAGGCGGCGGCCCCGGATGACGGTGTAGCGGTAGACGGCCTCCTTCACCACGACGGAGAGCACGGCGGCCACGAGGGCCACGCCGCCGGGCTGGGGCAGCACCTCGCCGCCCAGATAGCCGGCCACGGCGCGGGCGCCGTTCCAGAAGATGCCGGCCCCCACGAAGAGGAGGAGCAGTCCGATGAAGGCGGTGGCGAGGGTTTCGTACTTGCCGTGACCGTAGCCGTGGTCCTTGTCGCAGGGCTTGCCGGCGATGCGCACGAAGACGACCACGACGATGTCGGTGAGGAAGTCGGAGAGTGAATGCACGGCGTCGGCTATCATGGCCGCGCTGCCGCCTGCCACGCCGGCGAAGAACTTGAAGAGCATGAGCAGGAAGTTGGCCACGCCGCCCACCAGCGTCACGCGGTAGATGCTGCGGGTGCGCTGCCGCGAGGCCTGGGCGGCGGAATCTTCGGAGTTGACGGTATGGCTCATGCGTAGGTCATTTCTTTTGCTTTCACGGGCAAAGGTAGGCAAAAAGCCTGACATGGTGCGCTGCGGCGGCAAGTTTGTTGACACGCCGCGGCGGATGCGCGTCCCGCGGGCCGGCGGACGAACGGCGACGGCGCTTCGCGAAAAAGTGGCACGCCTTCCCACTTTTGTGGCACGCCTTGCCACTTTTGTGGGAAGGCATGCCACTTTTTCGCGGACTACGGCCGGCGGGCCGGAGAAAATGGCTAATTTTGCAAGGACACCGCCAAAGGGCCGCGCCACCCGCGCGACGACGCGGCGCACTGCTGCATCAAACAACCAACCATCATCCATACATGACCAACAACAGACTTATTCTCATCGCCCTGGCCTTCATGACGGCCTTGGCAACGCTGGCGCAGGAACGCGCCAAGTATGTGTTCTACTTCATCGGCGACGGCATGGGCGTGAACCAGGTGAACGGCGCGGAAACTTACCTCGGCGCGCTCGAAGGCCGCATCGGCACGGCACCGCTCACCTTCGCCTCCTTCCCCCAGGTGGGCCTGGTCAACACGCAGTCGGCCACGAACGGCGTGACGGACTCGGCGGCCGGCGGCACCGCACTGGCCACGGGACACAAGACGAAGAACAGCGCGCTCGGACTGCTGGCCGACCTCACCACGCCGGTGCAGAGCATCGCCGTGAAGGCCCGCGAAGCCGGCGCGGCCGTGGGAGTGGCCACGAACGTATCGGTGGACCACGCCACGCCGGGGGCCTTCTACGCCCACGTGCCCAACCGTAACATGTATCACCAGATAGGCCGCGACCTCATCGCCGCAAACTTCGACTTCTACGCCGGCTCGGACTTCCGCCAGCCGGAAGACAAGGCCGACTCGCTCGGCTCGCTCTTCAAGCAGTGCGCCGACGCGGGCTACACCGTGGTGCGCGGCTACAAGGACTATCTGAAGAAGCGCAAGAAGGCCCAGCGCATGATACTGCTGCAGAGCGAGAAGCCCTCGAACGGCGACCGCACGTGCCTGCCCTACGCCATGGACCGCCGCGCCGGCGAACTGACGCTGACGGACATCACCCGCGCGGGCATCTCCTTCCTCACGGCGCGCCCCGAAACGGCCGAGAAGGGATTCTTCCTCATGGTGGAAGGCGGCAAGGTGGACTACGCCTGTCACGCCAACGACGCGGCAGCGGCCTTCAAGGAGGTCATCGACCTGGACAATGCCGTGCGCGTGGCCTATGAGTTCTACCAGCAACACCCCGAGGAGACGCTCATCGTCATCACGGCCGACCACGAGACGGGCGGCCTCGTGCTGGGACGCGGCGCCTACGAGCTGCACACCGAGGCCCTGCGCCACCAGAAGATGAGCGCCGAGGAATACTCGCGCCACCTGAGCCGCCTCTGCGAGAAGGCGGGCAAGAAGCTCAGCTGGGAACTCGTGGAGAACGACCTCAAGGAAAACTGGGGATTCTGGCAGGCCGTGAAGCTCAACGACCACCAGACGAAGCGCCTGCACAAGGCCTACGACGCACTGGCCGAGGGCCATGACACCGACGCCAAGAACCTCTACGCCAGCCTCAACGGACTGGCCGACGCCGCCCGCCGCACCATGGCCGAGTGTGCGCACATAGGCTGGCAGAGCGGCGGCCACTCCAACGGCTACGTACCCGTGTTCGCCGTCGGCGCCGGCGCCGAGAAGTTCGGCGGACGCATCGACAACACGCTCATACCGCAGAAGATTGTCGAGGCCGCCGGCTGGTAAGCCGTTCCCGCGCCATCATAAAAAGGGCCGCCCCTCCGCGAAGGAGGGGCGGCCTTTTCGTTATCGCGGCCTGCGGCGGCCGCCGCAGGACTTATCGCACGGTTCAGGCGGCCTGGGCGCCTTTACTTTCAAGGCCGTCGATCATGTAGTACCAGCCGAGCAGGATGAGCACCATGGCGGCGATGTTGAAGAGCGGCAGGAAGCTCAGAATGCCCGTAAGCAGACCGATCATCATGAAGAGGCCGGGCTTGTTGCCGGCGGTGCCGAAGGATGTGGAACCCATGAGGTTGATGTAGGCGATGAGCGTCACGATCCATCCGGCAAGGGCGATGATGGCCGGCAGGAAGGGAATGAAGAAGAGCAGGCAGGCCACGGCGTAGAGGATGGCGCCGACCATCATCAACTTCATGGCGCTGGAGCCCTTGGCGTCGAGCAGAGCGGCCAGCTTGGCCTGTACCACTACAAAATAGACGAAGGCGCCGACGGCACAGAGGTTGAGCAGGAGGTTGGAGTCAACGTTGCGCACATACATGCCTACACCGACGGCCACCAGCAGCATGGAGGCTGTCTTCGAGGCGGGGTTGCGCCACTCGTGCTCTACGCCCTTATAGGCAAAGATCATAGCCACGACATAAGCGGGAATAGCGATGAGGCCAAGGAAGAAGAGCACGGGCACAAGACTGAGCAGCGTGAAAAACGCGCCGCCGGCCACGCATCCCACTGTCACCCAGTCGGGCTGACGCTTGGCAGCCTGGGCGTCCATCACGGTGAGGGCCACGCCGGTGCCGGCAAGGCCGAGGCCCACAAGGCTAGCAATGATTTTCGACGCAATCATGAGGTCGGCCAGGAAACCCATACCGATCCATTTGAGGACTTGCCGCACGGCGGCGACGAGGGCATCGCTGAAACTGGGCACGCTGATGCAGAACAAAATGACGATACCTGCCAGCACAAGCAGGAAGTTTCTGATACTTTTACTCATAGTTGTTGATGTATTAGAATAAATAAAGAAAAAATTCACTCGAACCGACAACCGCTTGCGGCGACTGCCGAGAAATCATAGCGTATGCAAATCTAAACAAATTATAGCATATTTCAAAATTTATTTAACAAAACGTGCAATAGCGGTATTTTATTCATAAAACAGGCGGCGTCCGAGAGGTTGCGGACGCCGCCTATGTAAGAAAAAGCAGGCATTACAGGCCGGCGCGCCGCTCGAGGCGATACACCTTCACGACCTTGCGGTCGTCGCAAGAGCGGTGGCCGCTGTCGTAGACGAGCCGAGCGGCGTAGGCGGGATAGCGGCGCGAGAACTCCACGATCTCGTCGTCGCCGGTGACAAGCAGGCCGGTCTGGGGCAACGGACGGGCCTTGTCGATGGGTATGATGCGGTCGCCGAGATAGAAGTTGATGGTGAAGGGGTGCATACGGTTGGCCTCGAGCACATCGGTGCGGTAAGAGTAGAGGCGGCCCTGCGGCGCGAGCTGTTCGATGCGGCGCGCCACGGTGCGGTCGCTCTTCACTTCCATGATGGCGGGCAGAAGCAGGCCGTCGAGCAGCAGATTGATGACTACGACCACGCCGGCCACGCGTATGGGGCCGGCCACGCGGCGGTAGCGGCGCAGCAGCACGGGCATATAGAGGGCGAGCGCCACAAGGGCCCAGCCTTTGAAGCCCAGCGTTTCGGTGGCGAGGGCGTGGAGGAAGGGGATGACGACCGCGAGTTTCAGACCGGCGAACAGGCTCTCGGGCACCAGCCCCAGACGCACGGCGATAAAGGTCACGACGGCGAGCATCGCCACGGCGGCCAGCGTCAGGCCGAAGGCGCGGAAGGTGCGCGGATGGCGGCGCATGATCCACAGCAGATAGTCGGACAGGAAGCAGGCGGCAAAGGGATAGGCCGGCAGCAGATAGACGCTGCGCTTGCTGGCGGGGATGCAGTAGAAGATGAAGATGGTGAGGAAGGCCACTAAGGCGAAGAGCCGCGCGGGCTCCATCCGCCGGGCGGCGGCCAAGGTTCCGCGGGCGGCAGATACGGGGCGCAGCTGCCGCAGGCGGCCGAGAAGCGCGCCGAAATCGCAACGGCGCACGGCACGCAGGCCGAGGGGCGCCGCGAATACGAAGACGAGCGTATAGGGCAGGAGTCCGGTGAGCATCGTCATGATGTTGTAGGGCCAGGGGTTGATGTGCGAGGCGTAGGTCATCTGCCCGGTGAAGCGCAGTACGTTCTCCTCATAGATGAGGCGGAGGAAACGCTCGCCGCCGTGCGGCTGGTTGTAGGCGGCCCAGTACCACAGCGCCAACGGCAGAAGGGCGACGACAGCCACCAAGGCGAAGCGCCACACCAACCGGCCGAACGGCGCGCGGCCGGCCACGAGAAGCGCCAGAGCTACGGCGCCGCAGGGCAGCACTACGCCCACGGGGCCCTTGGTGAGGGCCGCGCCGGCCAGCAATACGATACCCGCCCACGGCACGCCGCGCAGCGAGCGCTCGCCCCAGCAGTAGAGCGCGTAGACGGCGAGCACGGTGAGCGCGGCCAGGAGCATGTCGACACGGCAGGCCATGGCGGCGCGGTGCACCTCGAAGTTGCTGAGCGTGAGCAGGGCCGTTACGAAGGCCACGTAGAACCCGCGCCGGCGGGCAAAGAAGAAGAAGGTGGCCATTACCATGCCTATGGCCGAGAGGGCGGACGGGAGGCGCGAGGTGAACTCGCTCACACCGCCGGCAACGAGCGAGAAGGCCGCCACCAGCCAGTGGAGCAAGGGGGGCTTGAAGGCTATCTCGTCGCCGTTGTTCACGGGGAGTATCCAGTTGCCGTCGTGGAGCATGGACATGGCCACGACGGCCTCGCGCGGCTCGCCGCGCGTATTGAAGGGCGCATCGTCGAGAAAGAGCAGGAGCGAGGCCGCGCACACCAGCAGGAGAATGACAGCGAGCCTGTTGCGGTTTTCGGGGGAATAGACCAAGGTGTTGCCGTCGTCGGCCGAAATGCCGGCGGACGGGGGCGTCTGTCGCGCGGAGGCCGCGGTGTTCTTCCGCGGGCCGTCGGGTCCGTTCTTGCGGTAAGGCATATTCATCGTTCGTTACTTTTCGTTCAGTTTTGTATTATCAACAAGCCGTTCGCGGCCTGATAGTTCATGCGGTAGCGGTAAAGGGGGCGTCCCTCCTCGCCCTCGGCCACCACGCCGCCGTTGTCGAGGTTGTAGACGCGGCGGCAGCGGCCGCACGCCACGGCGGTGCGCGAGGAGCGGACGAAGTCGAGCGCGCGGTCGATGCTCTCGAGGTAGCAGTTGGGGCACACAAGGTCGTAAGCCACGTTGTAGAAGTTGCCGTTGAGGTCGGGGATGGCGGGCGTCCCTACGAGAAATCCGGCTACGGCCTCGGGCGGCATGCGCTGGTCGAGGGCCGTCGGCACGTAGGCGTAGCTGCGGCCGTCGTTGTCGGTGAAGTTGTAGCGCCCGCCGCCGAAGGTTATCTTGCAGAACTGCCCGGGATTGCCCAGCGCGCCGTAGAGCGGCGCCGTGGTGGTGACCTGCGAGTAGCGGAAGAAGGCGCGGATGCGGGCATAGAGGCTGTCGGCCCCGTCGGCGCAGGCGACGAGGGCGAGGACTACGGCCCCCATCGCGGCAAAGCGCCGCAGCCGGCGGACGGAGGTATTGTTTTTCACGTGAAACCAGTCGCTCATCTTTCCGTAGGTATGATCCTATATATAAATAAGAGTGGTGCGGCGCGGCGGCTTACTCGCCGGTGGCGAGAAGCGCGCGCTCGGCCTCGTCGACGCGTTCGAAACCGAAGCGGGCGAGGGAGGCGTTCATGAGGGCGGCTATCTCAGCGTTGCAGAGGTTGCCGATGGAGCCGGCGTGGGTGTGGTGCACCTCCTTGACGGGGCGGAAGCGGCCGGCCTCTATGTCGAGGCCCACGCGGCGATAGGCGTCGCGGAAGGGCACGCCCTCGGCGGCGAGGCGGTTCACTTCCTCGACGGAGAACATGGCGTCGTAGCGCGTGTCGGACAGGATGTCGCGGTTCACCTCCATGCGCTCCACGATGTAGGCCGCCATGCGCAGACAGTCGAGCAACTGGTCGAAGGCGGGGAGGAAGACCTCCTTGATTTCCTGCAGGTCGCGGAAATAGCCGCAGGGCAGGTTGTTCATGATGAGCACGACCTGCGAGGGCAGCGCCTGGAGCTTGTTGCAGCGGGCACGGATGAGTTCGAACACATCGGGGTTCTTCTTGTGCGGCATGATGCTCGAGCCGGTGGTGCACTCGTCGGGCAGTTTGACGAAGCCGAAGTTCTGGGAGTTGAACATGCAGGCGTCGAAGGCGAGCTTGGCCACGGTGCCGGCGATGCCGGCGAGGGCGAAGGCCACGTTGCGCTCGTTCTTGCCGCGCCCCATCTGTGCATACACCACGTTGTAGTCCATCGAGTCGAAGCCGAGCAGGCGCGTGGTGAGTTCGCGGTCGAGGGGGAAGGACGAACCGTATCCGGCCGCCGAACCGAGAGGATTGCGGTTGGTCTGGCGGTAGGCGGCCTCGAGCAGGAGCATGTCGTCGGCCAGGCTTTCGGCATAGGCGCCGAACCACAGGCCGAAGCTCGAGGGCATGGCCACCTGCAGGTGGGTGTAGCCGGGCATGAGCACGGCCCGGTGGCGTTCGCTCTGGGCCTGCAGCGCGTCGAAGAGGGCGCGCACGGCGAGAGCCACCTCGCGGAGCTTGCGGCGCGTGAAGAGCTTGAGGTCGAGCAGCACCTGGTCGTTGCGCGAGCGGCCGCTGTGTATCTTCTTGCCCACGGGGCCGAGCCGGCGGGTGAGCATGAGTTCCACCTGCGAGTGCACATCCTCGATGCCGTCCTCTATGACAAAGCGGCCGTCGGCGGCCTGGCGGTGAATGTCGCGCAGCTCGTGCAGGAGCACGGGCAGTTCGTCGTCGGCTATGAGGCCGATGCTGTGGAGCATGGTCACGTGGGCCATGGAGCCGAGCACATCGTGCGGCGCGAGCAGGAGGTCGAGCTCGCGGTCGTTGCCCACGGTGAAGCGGTCGATCTCTTCGGCCACGCGGACGGACTTCTGCCATAGCTTGGCGCCGCCGAGCTCATGGGGTTTGGAGTTGTTGTCGGTCATATATCTATAGGTATGTTTCAGCTGATAGTACGCCGCCGGGGCTCAGAAGGCCGGCGAATGGGCCACGCCGCGGCGCCGCATGTCGAGCAGCACGGCGCGCAGGCGGCGCTCGAAGCCGGCCCACGAGCGCCGCGCCTGCGGGCTCCATCCCGCCTCGGCCAGGGCCAGGGCGCGGGGGTAGGCCATGTAAGAGAGGCGCTCGGGCGTGTCGATGCACTCGCTCCAGAGTGTGCCGGAGACGCCGAGCAGGTTGTCGCGCTCGAAGTCCTCGCCCATGTCCCAGGCGGGATCGAGGGCATAGGTCCGGCGCAGCGGGGTGACGGGCATGCCCCAGTTCACCTCGGGCATGTCGCCGGGGCGCATGGGGTAGTCGAGATAGCAGTGCTCGCCGGGGCAGAGCACAATGCGCGCGCCGTTGTCGGCGGCGGCCTGCGCGGCGGCACGCGTCAGACCGTGGCGCCAAGCGAAGGTGACGCATCCGGCGGGCACGGTGCGGAAGTCGGTTTCGTACCAGAACATGGGTGCCTTGCCGTGGCGCAGGCGGAGGGTGTCGATGACGCGGCCGAAGAGATGCTCCTGCAGGCGCCAGTTGTCGGCACGGTCGTCGGCCGCGATGCCGAGGCGGCGCTTCAGGGCGCGGCAGTCGGGACAGGAGGTCCAGGCGCCGAGGGGCGGATTGCCGGCCTCGTCGCCGCCGAGATGCACGTAGCGCGAGGGAAACACCGCGGCAAGTTCGGCAAAGACATTGCCGAGAAATTCGTAGGTAAACTCGCTGCCGGGGCAGAGGAGTTCGTTGCTCACGCCGCTGGTGGTGCGCAGCGGCAGGCGGGGCGCGCCGCAGGCCAGGCGGGGATAGGCGTGTATGGCGGCCACCTCATGGCCGGGCATCTCGATCTCGGGGATGATCTCCACATGGCGCTCGGCGGCATAGGCCACGAGGCGGCGCATGTCGTCCTGGGTGTAGAAGCCCTCGATGGGGCGCAGCATGTCGTCCATGCCCACGCGCCGCGACGACTCGGCCGTGAGGCGCGGGTAGCGCTTTATCTCGATGCGCCACGCCTGGTCGTCGACGAGGTGGAGGTGGAGGGCGTTGAACTTGTAGCGGGCCATCTCGTCGACAAAGCGCATGAGGGCCTCGAGGGGGATGAACTGCCGGGCGGGGTCGACCATGAGTTCGCGCAGCTGCGTGCGGGGCGCGTCGGCCACGCGGAGCACGGGCAGGGCGTCGCAGCAGTTCTGCCGGCCGGAGGCGCGCAGGAGCTGGTCGAGCGTCATGAGGCCGTAGAACACGCCGGCGGCATCGGCGCCGCGCACCTCCACGCCCCCGGGGCCGACGGAAAGGCGGTAGGCCTCGCGGGCACCGACAAGGCTGTCGGTCAGGAGGCGGAGCACGGGCGCACCCTTGCGGCCGCGGGGCTCGCGGCCGGTGCGTCCGAGCAGCAGGCGGCGGGCGGCGCGCGCCTCGGCGGCGAGGGCTTCGGGGGCCTCGATGCGCCACGCGCGGCGCACGAGCAGGGGAGCGGCGAGGGTGTCGACCTCGACGCTGACGGGCTGCGGCACAAGGCAGGCCTCGGGACGGCACACCTCAAGGGGAGCGTCGGGGACGGCGAAAAGACGGCGCCAGCCGGGGGCGCGGCGATAGAGCGTCTCGGAACCGCGGGGCACGACCAGGCGCACGTGGCCGGGGGCGATGCCCTCGAAGGCGGTTTCGTCGGCCTCGGGGGGCAGGGCCGAACGCACCTCGACGCGGCGCAGGCCGGTGCAACGGGCAAAGGCGAAGGGGCCGAGGCGAGGCGCGCCCTCAATGACGAGTTCGGCCAGGCGGCTGCAGCCGGCAAAGGCGGCGTCGGCCACCAGCTGCGTGGCGGCGGGCAGGCGCAGGGCCTCGAGACTGTCGCAAGCGAAGAAGGCCTGCTGCTCCACGCGCTGCAGCCCGGCGGGCAGCATCACGCGGCGCAGACCGTGGCGCGAGTGGAAGGCGCAGGGCGGCACGACGGGGGCGTCGGCACGGCTGAGGTCGACGCTGCGGAGGCGGTGGCAGAGGTCGCGCAGCTGGCGGAAGTCGGAATTGCCACCGGTGCTGAGGCGTCCGGTGAGGACGATGTGCCGCGCGGCGGCCTTGGCCTCGGGCGCGAGGCTGTCCATGCGCGCCACGGTCTGGGCGCGCGACACGGCGGCCGCGAGCAGCAGGAGGACGATGAGCAGCGTTTTCTTCATGGGGCGGGCGGATTCGGTCGGTCAGAAGCGGAGCGTGCGGCTGCCGTCGGGTGCTTCGGTCACGGTCACGCTGACGGTATCGTCGGGCAGGAGGGGTTCCACTATTTCGGGCCACTCCACGAAGCAGAGGCGGCCGCTGTAGAAGTATTCCTCGCAACCCATGTCGCAGGCCTCCTCGGGATGGCGCAGGCGGTAGAAGTCGAAGTGATAGATGACATGGCCGATGGCACCGGAATGATACTCGTTGACAATGGAGAAGGTGGGCGAGTTGACCATATCGCCGACGCCGTACACTTGGCAGAGGGCCTTGATGAAGGTGGTCTTGCCGACGCCCATGGGGCCGTAGAAAGCGAAGACGGTGCTGCCGCCCGTGGCGGCGATGAACTTGCGGGCGGCGGCGGGGAGGTCTTCGGGCGAAGTTATCTTTATTTCCATAAGCTGCTTGTATAGGGACGAACCGTTCGTACCCGTATGCAAAGTTAGCACATGGGGGGCGAAGGGCCAAATTAATCGGCGCTTTTCACGGGCGCGAAGACGGCCAGCAGGCACGGATCCGGGACAAAGAGGGAGAAGAGGAGGCGGACTTTAACGTATTTAACTTTCAGCAACATTTTGAAGGCGCGGATTACGGACTGCAAGTAATGCTTTTCGGCCGCGAAGTAACTTTTTTTAAAATGCAAGTAGTGCTCTGGAAAATGCAAGTAGTGCTTTTTCTCACTCCACTACTTGCTTTTTACTCCAGAATACGGCCGTTTTTTACTGAAACTGCGGCCGAAAGGGCAACAACAAGGGGCAGACCGTCGCGGTCTGCCCCTGTGCTGAGGCAAAGATACGAAATTTTACGCCCGAAAGCAAGAAGTGTTAAAATGCGAAGGCCGCAAAAAGGCCGGGAAGCGGACAGGGCTCTGCAGCCTTGCTCCGCCTCCCGGCCGGAAGGGTGATGCCGTCAGTGCGGCAGGGTTTTAGCGCTTGATGACCTTGCGTCCGGCACGGACATAGATGCCGGCACCGGGATTATACACGCGGCGGCCGCTGAGGTCGTAGAGGGGCGACACCTCTTCGTTGTTCTCAAGCACAGGAGCGTTCTCTATGGCCGATGCGATATCGGTGGGCTCGATATACCACAACGAGGCGGGCGAACCCTGAGCGTTCCAGGGCACCAGACGACGGCAGTCGCCGGCAAGGTGGATGGCCGGACGGCCCTCGGGATTGGTGCACGCGAGATAGCTGAGACCGTTCTTGTTGGAGACAATGCGGTAGTAGCTGGCGGCGGTCTGGCTCGTCACGACGGGAATCTCGACTTCCTGTCCGCCGGTGCGGCCGACGAACACCTTGGAGGTCTCGTTGCAGACGATGAACGTGCCTTCCTCTTCGCCGGGTATGAAGGAGAAGAGCTGGGTGCCGTTGTTCTCGCTCAGCGTAGCGGCAGTGAGGCCGGTGGGGTTGCCCACGAGATAGAGGGTGCCGTTCTGGCGGTCGGAGTTGCGCAGACGGTACTTGAGGGCGGGATCGAGCGTTACGACATCGGTGGCCTGCTCGAAGGCGGCGGCGAAGGCTTCATACGTCTGCTGCGAAGGTGCAGCCACATAGTCCTCGTAGGCGGCCTCGATGGGAGGCAGGGCCGACTCCTTGAGATTGCCCACGTTGGTGCCTACCATGCCGCGCACTTCCTCCATGCGGGCGTCGAGCGCCGTGGCGGGAAAAGCGAAGGCCATGCGGTCGGCTTCGGGATCGAAGGCATAGCGGCCGTTGGTGAGATACTCGATGGTGTAGTTCTTGTAGACGATGGTGTAGCCGCGGCCGTAAGTCTCCTCCTCGAAGAGGAAGCCGAGGGTATTGTCCTGCTGCCAGGTCATCGTGCTGTAGGCGCTGCCTATGGTGGAAGCCTGGTGACGGCCTTCCCAGTCGGCGGCGACAGCAGCGGGAGAAGCATAGGCGGCGGGAGACTCGAGACCCTTGTAGTAGATGCCTACGTTGGAACGGCCGGAACCGAAAGGCACGGACTGAAGGGCGAGATACATGTGCTTGTTGTCGGACTGGCGCACAACGGGCACTATCATGATTTCACCGTTACAGCTGTTGCCGAGGGCGGTGGTGCCGTTGTTGTTGTTGCCGGAGAACTCATAGGTGCTCCAGCTGCCCGTGGCGGCCTTGCTGTCGGTAAAGCGGTAGATATTGTAGTAACGGCCGCCGGAAGCACGCGAGCTGATGATGACGGAACCGTCGGGCAGCTCGTCGGCCTTGGGCTCGTCGCCGCCACCGGGGATGGGCGATACGTTGACATCGCCGAGCACGGTCCAGTTGCCGCCGAAGTCGTCGGAATAAAGCACGAAGTTGACATTGCTGCCGTCACCGAGCTTCACGAGCACGGCGCAGTAGAGACGATAGTAGTCGCCTACCTTGACAAGGTGGCTCTGGGAGATCTTGCCGGAACCTACGAACATGGCGCGGACGGGGCCGTCGGTGCGCTTGTCGAACTGGCCGTAGATGCTCTCGGCGATGTTGGTGGCCGGGCCCCAGGTAGCGCCGTTGTCCTCACTGTAGAAGCGGGCGATACCCTGATGGTTGGTGCGCGTTCCGTTGGGGAAGCTTACCATACCGGAGCAGCTCAGTACGAGCACGCGGTCGCTCTCGCGGTCGGCTACGATGCAGGGGTCGCCGAAGGCGGCGTTGAGCGAGTCCTTCGTGGCGTTGCCGTAGGCATAGCCCTTGGCGGCGGCGAGAGTCTTGATGTCGCTCCAGGTCTGGCCATTGTCGGAGCTGATACTGTAACGGAGGTCGATCTTGCCGTCGGCACCACTGCTCATGCCTATGTCGGCGCCGCTGTAGCGGTAGTCGGCTACGGCGATGACATTGCCGTTGTGGGCGGTGGCGATGGCGGGTATGCGGTTGGTGATGGTGCGGGTGTCGTCGGTGATGAAGATCTCGGAGCGGGGCTCGGGAACTTCATCCGATTCGCCTACCAGTACGCGGAAGTTCTTGAACACTACGCCGTAGTTGCCGCCCTTGAGGTTGAACGTGGCGGTGCGGGCGTCGAGGTTCGACACGGTGATGTGCTGATCGGTCGAGGAGGCGGTGTAGGTCTTGCCGTCAGCCACCACATCCACGGCGTTCGTAGAGCCGTTGGGCAGACAGATGTCCATGGACCAGCCCTTGACTACGTAGCCTTCGGGCACGCTGAGCGTGTAGGTGCAGTTGTTCGTCTGAGTACCTACATAACCTACGACATAGTCGCCCTGATAGTTCATGTTGTTGGCAGCGGCGTCGAGCGTGAGCACAGGCGTCGTACCGTCGGAGGTCCAGGTACGGTTGAAATTGGCATTGACGGAGCCGTTGCTGTTGCGGAGCGTACCGGTGGACTTGCTGACGATAATGGAGTCGCCTTCGGGATTGCTGGGCTGTATGTCGTCATAGCCGAGAACGGCGACTTCACGGGCCTCGAGCACCTGATCGAAGAAGCGGATGGAGTGGATCTGACCGGTGGCGAGCTGCTGGGCGGTCTCGTTGGCGGTCATCACGCCGCCGAGGTAAAGGCCGTCTACGCCGTTTACGGATCCGAATACGGGAGCGGTGTTAAAGTTGACATCACGCAGTTTGGCACCGTCGAGATAGTAGGTATAGCCCGTACCCTTGCGCATGGTTACGACTATCTGGTGACGGGCCGTGCCGATAGAGGTCTTGTCAGAAGAATAGAAACCTGTACCAACACAAGTCCTCACGACATTGCCGTTCCATACGCCGAGACTGAGAAGGTCGGCGTCGGCGGAGGAATTACTGCTGGCCACAAGCGCCTGCATGGCATTGGCTCCGCTGTTGCTCAGCGTGAAGTCGACAGCCACGGTCAGTTCGTCGAGACCGAACACGCGGGCAGCGAGCTTCTCGTCGACCTTATAGGGCTTGGTGCCGTCGAGGGCTATGTCTACGAGCGATACTTTGGGAGCGACCACTACGACGGGTTCCTCGGTGGGGTCACCGGCATCGACGATGGCGTAGCGGCAACCGGTATCGGCGCGGTCAAGACCGGTCTGGCCGGCGCTCCAGTTGTAGACGGCATAGCCCTGATTGGCATTGGTCTGGTTGAGCTGCACCGTACCGCTCGAGATGATGAACGTGCCGGGAGCATTGGAATAGCTGAGGGTCCAGCCGGCAGCGGGGGCCGAGGCGACGGTCTTGATGGCGGTGTTATAGCCGGAAGCCGGGCTCAGGTAGGTATTGTCGGCACGGTTGATGATGTCGAACGAACCGTCGGCGCGCTCCTGGAGCTTCCACATGCTGCGGGCATAGTTCTCGTCGTCACCGCCCGTTACGTTGTTGCCGGCACCGTTGGAAGTCATGTAGCGACTGTCGCGGGCAGGCGTGTAGAACTTATACCAGTGTTCGTTGCCCTCAGTGCTGGCCAGCGGCTTGTTGATGCCTTCATTGACAGCGGCCAGAGCCTCGGTAAAAGAGGCGCCCAGTGCAGTCAGCTCCTCGGCCGTAGCATCGGTGCGGGCCAGAGCGGCATAAGCCTCGTCCACCTTGTCGCGGACAGGCTTCAGGCTTTCGGCGGAATATTGTCCTACGCCTTCGCCTGCGGGATAGGCAGAGGTCGATGCGACGGCGGCAGCCACGGTGTTGCGGGCCGTAAGGAGGTCATACTGGGCGGCGGCCTCTTCTTCCGTCATGGCATCCACGCCTTCGCCCATGTGGGCGGCGAGCAGCTGGGCCAGCTTGGCGTAGCCCTTGCCATAAAGATAGTTGCCGTTGAAATAGGCGGTATTGGCCACACCATTGCTTACGAAGGGCGTATAGTCGTCCACGTAGGTCACGTTCTCGTTGGCCTCGGCTATCTGCCGCAGGGCCTCGTTGACGGGCACTACGCGGCTGGTATTGTTGCTGGCGTTGCTGGTAGGCAGAAGGGCCTGCACGTAGATCTGGGCCGTGGGGGCGTTGGCGCGGACGGCGGCCACGAGCGCCTCATAACGCGTCTTGATGTCGCTCACGGCGTCGGAGCCGTTGGCGTCGGCGGCGCCGGCATAGAGGAATATCTTGGCGGGCTCGCCGTTATCGGCGCGGCCTTTCAGAATGACGGGAACGGACTTCGTGAGATTGGCGATGCCGGGACCGGGATACCCCCAGCCCGTGCCGCGGCTCTTCACCTTGCCGCTGCCGAGCAGTTCGTGCCACTCGCCGCCATGTACCATTTCGTCGCCGATGAGCAGGATGTCGCCCTCGGCTACGGGGAGCATGCCGAAAGAGCTGACGCGCATGCCTTCCGAGTTGCCCAGGCCGCCGAACTGATTGACGGCGTCGGCGGGATAGGTAGTGCTGAGACCCACGTACTGCTCGATGGCCTTACACCAAATGCGGTAAGCCTCGCCGCAAGGGTGCAGCTGGTCAAGCGAATAGCTCGAGTTGTTGGTGATGGGGAGCAAAGCGTCCCAAAGGTCGATGTAGGTCAGATTCTCCTGCGCGCAGATGTTGCGGAGCGAATCGTTGGTCTCGCGCTGCAAGGTCTGGTTGCGTTTGGCACTGGGCAGGATGCTCTGCACGTATATCTCAGTGGCAGGCGAAACGTTCTTCACATACTTCACGATAGCGCGCACGTTACCGGCCACATGAGCGGCATTGTTGATGCCGGCCGTGCCGAGATCGTTCGTGCCGATCATGAGAAAGACCTTGGCAGGTTTGCCACTCACGAGGGAGCCGAGGTTGGCGACCACCTCGTCGCTCACGGCGCCCGAGACACCGCGGTTCAAGATTCTTGTGTCACCGAAAGCTTCCCACCACTCGTGCATGTTGGTGATGCTGTTTCCGATGAACACGATGTTGTCGCTCGTGGATGTCTTCAGCACCTTGAACGCGTCGTAACGGTGGTTACGAAACGGGCCATCGGCCAGTGCGGTGGACAATCCGGCAAGCAGACAGAAAAACAAGGTAATCCATCTGTTCTTCATAAAGGAATAGAATTAAAGTGATTAAAAAAAATTTTTTCCATGGGCATAATACCGCTCACGCGGCGATATACTATCGTTGCAAAGATAACTATTTTTAATAAACCTGCAATTGCCATGTTTCAAAAAAACACGGAGGCAACAAAATTCTCTGCTTTTATTGCCTAATTTTGCACCGATGACAGGCATTAGCTCCCTAAAGAAAGATCCATGAACAGACTCCCGCGACACAAAGCCATACAATTCTCAGACCTCGGACTGCACCTGCGCCGAATAACCCCATCGGTGGCCGGCAATGCTGCCATCACCTACGCCCACCGGGATGACTACTACATCTTCGGACTGGTGGAAAGCGGGAGAGGATGCGGCATCATCGACTTCAGGGAACTACATTTCTCTGCGGGCGAGGCGTTTCTGATACATCCGGGACAGGTACACCGCTTTCTCCGCTCGGAGGAAGCGGAAGGCTGGCTGCTCTTTGCGGAAGAGAGTTTTGTGAGCAACGCCGAGAAGTACATTCTGGACCGTTTCTCGCTACTTGCCTCATCATTCAGGCCCGACGGGCGGCGAGGCGACGAGCTGGCACAGATAGCCGCCATACTCGCGGAGAGAATAAGCCATGCCGGCGACAGACCGGCGCCGGCTGTCCTGCGGAGACTGGCGGAGGCATTCATCGCCATTTTCGCAGAGGCCGCGCAAAGCTGCAGCCTGCCGCCGATGGAGCACATGGGCCGGAAGGCCGAGATCGTACTGGCGCTGCGCCGCCTGCTGGCCGATCACCTGACCGCCAGCCGCCGGCCGGCCTATTACGCGGCGCGGCTGAACATATCGCCCGTATATCTGAACGAGGCCGTCAGAGACATCACGGGCATGAGCGCCACCGCCTACATCCGGAGCGAAACGGTGCTGCAGGCCAAGCGGATGCTGGCGCACACCGGCCTTGCGGTAAAAGAGATAGCCGACCGGCTCGGCATTGACGACCACGCCTACTTCTCGCGGCTGTTCACGCAGGAGGCGGGCGTCAGTCCCACCGGGTTCCGACGCAGGAACCTCGAATAGTCCAAGTCTTGCCTCATCGCGTCTATCCGCCTTTTCGTCCGGAGTCCCTAACTTTGCAACTGCAAAAACGGACAAGATGAAAAGGACACCGACCACACATGCCGACAGACATCCCCGCCGCCTTCTGCCGCTGGCTTTTGCGGCGTCGGCCGTCACCGGTATAGGCCTGCACCTCGCGGGTCACGGCAGCAGCCACGAAACGTGGCACAACTGGGCCGCCGGGCACATTCTGACGAGCCTCCTATGGCTCATCGCCGTCGTCCGCCACCTCCGTCGGCACCGCGGATGGTACAAGTCGCTCACCGCAAAAGGTCTCGGCCGCAAAAGCCGCACGACACTGGCCCTGACAGCCGCCTTCGCGGCAGCGACGGCCACAGGCATTGTGCTGCTGGCGTGGGTGGACGGCGCAGGATCGGGCGTCGGACAATGGCACTACCGGCTCGGGCTTCTGCTGACAGCATTGTCGCTGGTCCACGCCACCGGGCGGCGACGCAGAAGGGCACATCGGAAGAAATAAGCAAATAGCTGAAAACAAGCGCGAAACATTCACCGGAAATCGGCCGTCGCGCCCTCTCTGAAAAGCATTACTTGGTTTTCGAAAAAGCATTACTTGGATTTTTTACACGAGTAAGTACTTTTTAAATTCCAAGTAATGCTTTTTTCCGACCCCGCCGGCGGCGTTTCCGCGCCACGTTTCCGAGGCGCCGGCCGGAGGGCATCAGCGCCTCTTTCCGCCCTACCCCGCCCCGTCTTTTCCGCCGCCCCGCATGGCGCGGACAGAGTTCCGTCCCCCCTCCGCAGGCGTCGCAAAACCGGCACAACAAGAAAAATCGGCCGCAAAATTTGTCCAATCCGGAGAAACATCCTATATTTGCATCCGAAAACGGGTAAGTGCTGCACGGCCAGCTCCCTTCGAATCCTCCAGGGCTTGACCGCAGCAAAGGTAGTTGGTTGTAGCGGCGCGATGCAGAGAGCTTACCCACCCGCCTCTTTAGCTCAGTTGGCCAGAGCACGTGATTTGTAATCTCGGGGTCGTTGGTTCGAATCCGACAAGAGGCTCAAGATGAATGTGAAATATGAATACCGACAAGCCACGGCCGCGCTGTTCATGTTTCGCATTTTTCAATGAAGAGAAGGGCACGAGCTGTCCTCCACACTTCGGGGTGTAGCGCAGTCCGGTTAGCGCACCTGCTTTGGGAGCAGGGGGTCGAAGGTTCGAATCCTTTCACCCCGACCATCACAAGAAATGCGGCAACTGATTCTTTCGGAGTCAGTTGCCGCATTTCTTCGTAGCGCACCGCCGCGGGCGTCAGTCGGCCGGCTGCGCGAAGCGGATGTCGAGGCCCGAAGTGTCGTACATCACCCGCGCATGGTTGCTGCGGATGGTCTCACGCAGCAGGCGGTTGCCGGTTTTCTTGTCTATCGTGTCGCGCAGCACGGTGCCGTTGCGATAGACCACCCCGTCCTCTTCGGAGAAATATTCGTTCTCGGCATGAATGTGATAAGCCGTCGCCTGCGCCGACGACGCCCGCAGCTCGCCCCGAAGGTATTCGCCGTCGGTATGTACGAGCAGCTGATATACATTGCCGGTGTCGTTGCGGAAGCGGTAGTCGAGATAGTTGTAGACAATGCTTGTGCCTGTGCCGAAGGGTATCTGCCTTTTATAATCGGGAAAGAGGTCGATGTTGTCGTGATGATGGTGCTCAACGATGGTCAGTTCCGAATGCAGCACCATCCAGTGTATAAGATTGGTGAACTGGCAAAGCCCGCCGCCGACGCCCCTCGAGGGCCGGCCGCCGGCAATGGTCAGCCCCTCGCGATAGCCGTTGCGGGCATTGTCGGGGCCCACCAGACGCCAGAACGAGAAGGTCTCGCCGGGACGGATAAGGATGCCGGTGACCTTGGGAGCGGAGAGCGACAAGTTGACGGCCTTGTTTTCCTGCAACTCCATCTCCGTGTTGCCCAGCCGCCGGCGGATGAGCGAACTGTGCCGATATATCAGGACAGGAAGAGGCGCGGCGTTTTTCTTCACCGCAAACCTGTGGCGGCTGAAGAGATCCTCGATTTTGCGCCGGACAATACATTTTCTGACAGAGAGGCGGTACGCCCACGGCGCAATCTCGCAGAACAGCCGGCGGCGGCGCACGTCACGGGTATTGTCGGTATGGTGACTCATCTGCTGTTATCGACTGTTTCTGCCTTCTTACAGAGACCGCGGAGTGTCACACGGCAAAGGAGCGGCTGCAATCTTAGCAAAAAATCTGAAAACCAGACGACAGATGCAAAATAATTATTGCCCGCGCAGCGGCCGGCCGGCTTCCGTCCGGAACTAACGGGCCAACGCCGTTCCGGCCTCATCGCCCGTCTTTTTCTTTCTTTTCCACTCGGTGTAGAGCAGTCCGGGCAGGGTGGTGACGATACGGTAGCAACGGCGGAACTGCTTCTTGGGTTCCTTGCTGAGACGGTGCACAAACTCGAGGTGATGGTCTATCATCCACTGAGGGGCGCGACTGCTGTCCACACCGCTGAAGAACTTGAAGGCGGCGCCCACGGCCAGCATCACGCCATGACGGAGATGCGGTTTGAGACAGCTCATGAAATATTCCTGCTTGGGCGCCCCGAGGGCCACCCACACGATGTCGGCCCCGTCCTCCTCGATCATTCTAGCGATGGCCGGATAGTCGAACTGGGCCACATCGCAGAAGGGCAGTTCCACGAACTTCATCCCTTCCACATCGGGGTTCAGTTTCTTGAGATTCTCCTTGAGCCCGTCGAGAATGTGCTGCTGCGTGCCGAGAAATATCATGCGGTATTTGCACGACCCCACAATGTCCAGAAATATCTGGCTGCCGCAATACTGCTCGTGCCGCTCCCCATGGATCAGACGGATGTAGAGAGGGACATACGAGCTGTCGCAAATGCAGAACATGCCGCTGTTCACCACCTTGAGGTACTCCGGAGTGCGGTTGGCGATGTTCAGGATAACGCCGTCGGCCACGCAGATATAATCCGAGCCGGGCTGTGCGAGCCGTTGCTCAATGGCGTCGTGAACAGACTCGCGGTCAAACTCATAGTGTATCTTGAAGTAGGTTTTCATAACGCATAAGATTTAGCCCCTACCTGAACCTCACCAGTCCGGGAAGGGAAAATATCATGTACTTGACCAATGACAGGATGAATGAGCCAAAGAAAATTACAGGCACTATAATGAAAAAATAAATTCCAAAGGACGACTGGTCGACAAAGTAACGGTCCTTGAACCAAGGATAAACGACTGAATCGAAGATGTAGCAGCAGAGGTACATGTCGAGCGAGAGAAGCGAAACCCAGCCGACAGCCTTGCCCGCTGCCGGGCTGGAAGTCTTCAGATCGTAAAGCATCAGGAAGATGGATACGGCAGAGATGACATTGACAATGTCGTAACAAACAGCAAAATTAGATGGCAAGACATGTCCGGGGCGCACAATTACGGTAAATATCGGTGAGACAAGTCCCAGAAGTATAACCGTTGTCAAAAGATACAGTTTATTTATCCTCGGGGCGTACTCCCTTATATAAGCGCCTATAAAATAATAAGTAAGCGGATAGCAATCTGCCCAATAATCAGGTAAATAACTGGGACCGCTTCCTTTGATATTTCTCACTGCCAAGGTTAGGAATACAAGTATAAGAATCAATATTTCTTTTTGGCGACGCGTCTCTATACCCTTGTATAAGATATTGAGGAAAGGCACCAATAAAAAAAGTCCTATCCACATTTCGATGTACCACGCATAACGAATTGCAGAGAAATCAAGTATTCGTTTGACAGACGAGAGAAACGTAAGCGGCTCTCCAAAAGCAAAATGTCTGAAAACTAAAGTAACAACAGAGAAAGATACATAAGCGGCAAGCACTCGCCATATCTTGGAATAATAAGTCCTGCAACAAGTCTTGTTGACATTCAGGAAGCCTGTGAGTAACAGGAATAAAGGAACGCCACAATGAAATATCGAATAACCCAATGATTGAATTATCATAGATATTCCCGCCACAGGTGAGGAAGTAAATTCCGTATTAAGAGAAAAGAAATGTACTCCTATCACAGAAAAAATAGCAAAGGACCGGACAACATCAAGTCCGAATGATTTTCGGGCAGACTTTACCCCCCCGATTGAGAGATTTGAGTTCATCTGTTGATTAAGCCAATTAACAATTGCTGCCACTTATTATTAATAACAGTCGTAGAATATTGATTGAATAACTTAGAATGAGCCCTTCGACCGAGTTCTGTCACAAGTTCCGGATCATTCCATAGTTTGCTCACCGTAGCATTAAGAGCATCAATATCAGCAGGAGGGCAAAGCACTCCTATAGCTTCGTCGCCCTTGCCGATAATCTCGGTAAACCCACCGTGGTCAGGAGCTATCATGGCCTTAGAGAAACTGGCCGCTTCGAGAATGGTCATAGGAAAACCTTCATACCAGCGCGAAGCCATGACAAAGAAACGGGCGGAGGAATAAAAATCTTTCAAGGCCTCACCGGTCATGTAACCCATCAATTTCACATTCTTCGGCAGATCGGCTATCAGCCTCTCGTCTCTGGCAGCACCGGCGAGTCTGAACGGAATCTGGGGATTCCGTCGTGCCGCTTCGATAATAAGATCTACCCCCTTCTCGCGACTGAGACGACCACTGAAAGCCACATAATCTCCCAACTTTGCGTCACACTCAGTTTCCGCATCCATGGAATTGGGTATCACCACTATTTTCTCGGCCGGATAACCGGCCTCAACCAATTTACGCCGCTGGAAATCCGTAATACAAGCGAAGCGATCCACGCACTCAAGATAATGCCGTCGGAGACGCGCCACAGCATTACGGGCAGCATATCCCACGGACTTGAGCAACGACTGCTCACAATTATGCTTCACGCATCCCCACTCATTACCGCGCACAAGGCATTCCTCACACGGTCCGCCATCACGCATAAAAAGTCCCGTCGGACAGATAAGGCGAAAGTTGTGTACGGTCATCACCACCGGTACGCCCGCCTTCTTGCATTCCCTTAGGGCCGCCGGAGAGATGAAGGGGAACAGATTGTGCACGTTCACCACATCGGGCTTCTCCTTTTGCAGAGTTTCGCGCATAGCCCTCACACCCGAAGGGCACCAGATGCCGGCGGCAAATCCCTTGACCTTGCCGACGAGGCTTTCCCTTGCCCCGGCTGTGGTCATCCGCAACTGAGCGACTTCCCAACCGGCAGCCGTCATCATTGCCGCCATCTTGTCGACCACGGCTTCCTCACCGGAATATTTTCCGTAGTCGTTGTGGACAAGTAGAAGTTTCATAACTTCAAAATTTTATTTATACTTCCTTGAACACGGTCACAGGCAATGGCCACCGGTAATAAGATAAGAATACAAACAAAAACTATCAAGACAGAAATCTTAGGCCAATAAATTATCCATTGCAAAGGTCGCTGCCCAGTAAAGAATATACCGTGTAAGAACCACAAGTTCATACTATAAGCCCCCATTAGTAAAAAGAATTTTGACAAATATTTACTCCGACTAGAATGAAAGAAAGAAACAACCAGAAATATAAAAATCGCTGCAAGCCAACCATCAAGAAACCCTACCCCCCCATTTACTAATATCAGCATTTGCCGGCCTACAGCAAGAATTGCCAATAGGCCAAGCGACACCCATGTCTTCTGAAATATATGATTATTATTCAAAGTATCAAAAAGACGCCATTTAGCCACTATAATTCCAGCCATTGCTGCCGAAATAGGACTTACAATAGAACTAAGAGGTTCTACAGAGATAAGACTGCAACCATAAGCCAGGAGAATAAACCACAGAACATCAAACCACACATGATTACTTGAATATATATATAACAACACAGGCGTACAGATTATCAGCAAAATATAAAATGCGACATACCAGGCAAACGGAACATTTACATACACTTCATTGGGACCATTTGATAAGCCGAATAATCCAAGAAAGAAACTATTTCCATCAGGGATTGTATCACCAGTCAATAATGCACCTATCATGAATAGCGCAACTATTACCCAATATGCAATAAGAAATCTGAAAATTCTTTGGGCCCGCTGTCGCCATGTACTGTATCTTGATCTCATCTTCCAGATAACATATCCAGAGATAAAAGCAAAAACAGCTACACAAAGTTTACCGAAAGCTGCCAACATTCTCTCAATACTAATTCCACCAATGGAAAAGGTTTCAACGTATTCATTCCCAAGAAGACGGAAACTATCAAAACCAAACAGATGATGAACCAGCATCATAAAAATAGCTATACCGGCAACAAACTGGCTATCTTGCCGTGACAAGAAAGAATCAAGTTTCATATTAAATGCAAATAATGGTACCAATCAAAATATGAGAATAGTATCCTTTACCCTCATTCATCTTTCTATAGTCAATAAACAAGTCTTATTATCCGTCAACTATATCGTTTATCGTACATCAACTAATCCCGCCGGAACAAATCGCGGGTATATACTATATCGGCGACACTGTCAAGAGCCGTATCATAGCGGTTGGCAATGATCGCATTGGAACATCTCTTGAATTCATCGATATCATTGACAATACGACTGCCAAAGAAGGTTGTTCCATCCTCAAGTGTCGGTTCATAAATGATGACTTCTGCTCCTTTAGCCTTGATTCTCTTCATGACGCCTTGTATGGACGACTGGCGGAAATTGTCGCTATTCGACTTCATTGTCAATCGGAATACGCCTATTATTATATGCCGTTCAGCCCCGGCCTCATAGCCGTTGTTCTCGCCATAATTATAGTAACCAGCCATCTTCAGTACCTGATCGGCAATAAAATCCTTACGGGTGCGATTGCTCTCGACAATGGCCGACATCATATTTTGCGGTACATCGGCATAATTGGCCAGAAGCTGTTTCGTATCTTTGGGCAAACAATAACCGCCATATCCAAATGAAGGATTATTGTAATGCGTACCAATACGCGGGTCAAGCCCGACACCCTCGATAATGGCCTGCGAGTCGAGTCCTTTAACAGCAGCGTATGTATCAAGTTCATTAAAATAGCTGACCCGAAGTGCAAGATACGTATTGGCAAACAACTTGACAGCCTCAGCCTCTTTGAGCCCCATGAACAATGTCGGAATATTCTCTTTCAACGCACCTTCTTGAAGCAATTTTGCAAAAGTCACCGCGGTTTGTTCAAGGAAAGGTATATCCGCTATTTTCGTTATCGCTTCATTCTCCTCTTCAAACTCCGCTGAGTTAATCTGCTTAGGAACTCCTACAATGATGCGGCTCGGATAAAGATTGTCATACAAAGCTTTGCTTTCACGAAGGAATTCCGGCGAAAACAACAAGTTTAATCTCTTCACACCCTGAGCTGCATAACGTTGATAAAGAGCCCGGCAATAACCGACCGGAATTGTAGATTTAATAATCATGACAGCCTCCGGATTGACAGAAAGCACCAGATCGATGACATCTTCAATACAATGAGTATCAAAATAGTTCTTCACCGGATCATAGTTCGTAGGAGCAGCTATGATCACAAAGTCCGCATTTCTATACGCAGAAACTCCATCGAGAGTAGCAGTCAAGTCAAGTTCCCTCTCCGCAAGATATTTCTCAATATATTCATCCTGAATAGGCGACTTGCGTTGATTTATCAAATCTACTTTTTCGGGAATAACATCAACAGCCATCACATGATTGTGCTGCGACAATAATGTGGCTATGCTCAAACCTACGTATCCGGTACCAGCTACAGCAATATTCATAATTTAAAATGATTTTATGATTCAGTTTATATGAATTTATCTTTTTATCTCACTCCGGACATAAATCAAGAACTTTAAAACAGGAGCAAACAATAATCCGCACATGGCATATATTTTAGGGTAGTTATCAGCAAACTTTATTAAAGAATCAGTGCATGACTCCAGGCGATATGGATATAAATTCAATAGCCTTATTATCGTTTTATATTTTAAGCGCCATAAATTTCGCAACAGAATAGAATGATATTTGAACTGATAATGCCCCTTAATTATATCTGTACCCGTTTTATGGGTCTCTCCGTACTCTTGAATAAGAGCATATAACCTATCAGCACTCAACATCCGTTCTGCAACTTTTACAGCATCACTCCCAATGTTAGTTGTCGACTGCCCACTTACCACATAAGAAACAACCGGGATTGGAATATACTTGACATTTTTTGCCAACAAAACACTCTTTAATACATAATCAGCATCCTCAAACCGTACTTTTTCAGCGAACTTAATATTATTTTGTAACAAGAAGGAACGCTTATATAAAGCCATCCAAGGCGTCCAAGGAACCTGCTGAGTTTTCAAATACTCTTCTCCACTAAGTATTGTAGTTGTATTTCTGGAATAATTTATCCCGGAAATTTGCCGATATGTGTTTTCTTCCAGCGTTAAGAAATCAAAAAACAAGAGATCAAGATGCTGATTAATACTTATCGCATCCAATAATTGGGATAATGAACCTTCTACAAGCGTATCATCCGCATCCAAATATTGAATATAATCCCCTGTAGCCGTTTCTACTCCAATATTCCGTGCCCCTCCTTGCCGGATATTCTCTGTCAGATTAACAACAGTCAAATTACGCCAAACGGGGGGGTATTTTCAAGTATACTCCGCGTTCTGTCAGTAGAACAGTCATTAACAACTATAACTTCAACTCCATTATGCAATCCTTGATTGTAGATGCTATTAAGGCACCGCATAATTGTTTTCTCTCCATTATAAACTGGAACAATAATAGATATCTTCATTTTATATATTTAAGATTTTACGCAACCGGCTATACACCCTCATTGAAATAGAGTGATAATGCCGAAGCCCGTTCAGAATCTTATTATCAGGAGATAGTTCTGAAGGAAATTCAAAATTGATATTCTCACCGGTTCTATAATCCATGTCCGTTTTGAAACGGGAAAATTTTTGTTTGCAATTAGTGGCCGACTCTCCGAATCCTTCATTTTCAACCAATGAGCGGAAAGGATGCACAGAATAAGACTTCTGCCGATATTGAGCAAAGCAGAAACGTATGGCCCATGAATTATTGCGATGTTCCATATAGTCCTTCAACATACCGAACATATCGCTACCACCGCGATTGAATCCCTTTATGACGGACGAATCGGACTTTATAACTTCCCAATCCTTGATCTCCCAGTCCACCGTCTGCCAACGATCAGCCCAAGTAGCCCATCCCCAGGACGAAGACCGGTTTGACAAATAAACATCACCAACATAATGTTTAGGGCGTTTCACTCTCAAGCCATATCCACAAACCGAAATGATCCTTTTATCATCGGCATAACGCTCCAAAGCCTGGTTCATATATGTAAGGAACAAGGGAGCAAGATACAAATCATCTTCTAACACAATTGCCCGGCCATAACGATTGATAATCTGAGTCACTCCATCTATAACGTTTTTAGCCAGCCCCTTATTTTGGGGAGCTACAAAAACATGCTCACTTTCTCTTTGAGCTATCGCAGTAACTTCCTTTACTTTTTCAGTATCAGATTCCCTCCGCGGGCCGTCTATAAAAAAGAACTTCTCAGAATCATCATAAAGTCCATTAGCCTTCAATGATTCAAGCATAGTCCTCAGCGAATCCGGACGATTGAATGCGAAAATTACGATTGGTGCAGGCATAATTCAGAATGGTTGAAGTTTAGAAGGCAGGCAATTGAGCAAAACGAAAACATAAAGTTTCAGATTAAGGGGATTATACCGCAACCCGATCAGAGCTTCCTTTACAGATTTCCGCCTCATTCTTAATCGCATATATATCGAAGAACGCATCTTGTGCCATAGCGCTATATATTCTCTAAGATATGGCGTTTTATATTCCTTTAGTAATTCTACCAGTTCTCGTCCGACAATATCAATCTCAGCAGGCAGTCTTTTGGGTTTCTCTCTGGCATCATACCCCTCAGCATTAAATACCGCCAAAGCGCGGCGGGAGAATGCTATTTTATTCCTGCACGCCAATCTTGCCCAAGTCAGCAAGTCCTCACCAGACTTAATACCGACAGGGAAACCACCGACCTCCAGAAAAGTCTCCCGATCGATCATCACTGCTGAGGTCCAGATTGGAGGATGAGAAGCAGCAGCCACCTCAAAATAGTTAACAAGCAGACCTGTTTCGCCCTTGAAAGGAAGCTTATTCAGGATTGTCGGTGAAACCACCCCCTGCACATCACAGAAAACATAATTTGAGACAAAGACCTTACAATCCGGAAAATCTAAAGTCAACTGGTTCTGACATTCCAGATATTCCGGTTTCCATTCATCGTCAGCATCAATAAATGCCACATACTTTCCCCGTGCTTCCTTCACACCTCGGTTTCTCGCAGCCGACACACCGGCATTCTCCTGACGAATAAGTCTTATTCGGGAATCATGAAACTTTTCAACCTCAGCAACAGAACCGTCGGTAGAACCGTCATCAACTATAACAATCTCAAAATCGTTATAAGTCTGAGACAGGACCGACCGCAATGTCTGGGTTATCCGTTTTTCCTTATTATAAAGCGGTATGATTACTGATATCACTTCAGATACAATTGTTTGAAATATTGATAATAGGAGGACCGGCTCCTGTTCAGGTCTTCCTCTCCATAACTTCTTGTACTAAGCTTGAACATTGATGTCCTCTCGGAAATATGGCCGAAAAGATGGGCGTCAAACGACTGACAAAGAATATTATTGAGCGCATGAACCTCCGGATTATTGAGAGGGACATCATCTATCATTTTCCGAACTTCGGAATCCGTCTGATAAAGGATATCAATGAAATGATCGAATAGGAAGTAGTCAATAAACAGATCTGTCTGCTTAAAATACGCCTCGAAGGCCTTGGCCACCCGGACAAAAAGTTTGTTGCCGCGATGACACCCGAGCATAAACACGGCCCACCGGCACCTGGACACGAAATATCCCTTCTCGGAACTCTTTATCGTATAAAACGGGTAAGAGAACCATTCCTCACCGATAGGATCGGTAAACAGCATAGTCGCATCGACCCAAAGGCCGCCTTGCTGAGCCAGAATATTTATCCTCAATAAATCTGCAAAATGGGCCGGCTTTATTCTTTTAGTTCTATATAATTCCTCTACAATATCCGGCAGGGATACATAGGAGGAATAATTCTCAAGAGTAAGGAGTATCACCTCGTGACCATTGACATTCTCACGAAGACTCTCAAAACAAATCCGGGAGATCTCAGGCATTGCCTCATACCCTTGCAGCCAACATACCCATATCACATTTTCTTTCCTTACTTCTGGAACCGGTATGTCCTCACACTTCTGCTCTGTCACGAATGATCTGATCCGTTTCTGAATCAGGTCATTCCGTTTTTTGCTAATAGCCAAAAGCCTCTTATGACTAAGGAACTTGCGTCCATAAACCGGAAGCAAATTAGAAAAAGCCAGATAGGGCCCGAATTTACAGGCTCTTCTAAGCGTATTTTTTACATTCTCGAAATTCATCCCAAATTTTCTTTAAGACCAAGAGCCATCCCGTAAAATCCCCATGGGAAAGAAAGAGTTACCATCGAATAAGAAAGCGTATTATCGCTATACATAGTTACAAAAACACCGATCATAGAGGCTCCAGCAACCAAAGATGCCATTTTTGTATATGGACTCAGGCTCTTTCTATATAAGATCATACAATGTAGCAAGACTGCTCCATAAGTCAAGAACAATAATCCCAATCCTATCAGTCCATTGTCGCATTTCAGTGCCAGAAAATCATTATGAAGTTGGCCGCCACGACGGGCATCCGTAGCCTCCGTATAGAAAAAAGTCTGTATACGTCCCGTTCCCGATCCGGTCAGTTCATGCCCGTCATAAAATTTCTCTGTGGCATCCTCCCACATAAACTTGCGCATATTGGTCTGAATGTTGTTCTCGTCAATATTGCCTGTCAGATAGTCCGTCATCGTCACCTTATTCGGATTAATGAACATCTTGTTTTTGACTGCCGGAATATAGAACATGGAACATAAGCCCAAAATGCCGATAGCCGCGATAATAGGAACAGCCTTCAGCCTATATTTCACCAGAAACAATGAGGAAAGAGCCACAGCCGTACCGAATATATCGGTTCTGTATACAAAAAAGAAACAAGGTACGCATAGCGCCAGTCCCCACCACATATTCCTGCGTTTCTCATCGCTGAACTCAACAAGTGCAAACGAGAATATGACCATCGTTATCAAGCTCGTTACCAATGCGGCATGAAACCAGAAAAATATACCTGTGACGAGTTTCATACCCGGAAGCATCATAAGCCCTATACCAACAGTAACAATTCTGCGGCTCCACAATCCTGCTGTCACAAACACTTCTCCACTACGAACCACCTGGGCCGTAAATAGCGCAAGGAGCAAGGGGTAAATATATTTGAGCAGCATCCTGACGCCGAATTCCTTATTAGGGGTATAAAAAATACCGATAATTATCCAGACAAGAAAAACAAAGAACACAATCATCGGAGGGCTGATAATCTTCTTTTCAGGACAACGCAATATAGCTATCAGGCAAAGCAGCTCAAGAAATCCGAGCCTTATCGCCAACACCGGTGTAAGCCCTATATAAGCCGTCGCAAACATTATAATAACCAGTGCCTCATAGCCGTTCAGCCTCATTATCTGACGAGATCCATAAGGCAATCGCATCATAACACTATCCGCAAAAAGAAGCTTCAGTTCCCAAACGGAGAGACCTAAGAAAGTTATAATACAAATAATCGTTATCATTTCCTACCCTGTAAATCCTTAAACAGTTCCATCCATTGAGGCATGATCTCCTCGGAATAGAATCTGGCAACATCTTTTATCGCATTTCTTCCCATTTCTTGTCTCAGAGCATCCTCACGCATCAGTCTCTCCAATGCCTGCGAAAAAGCATTGACATCCTTGTCAGGCACGACAATTCCGGTTCTTTCCGTCACAATCTCACACGGACCGCACTCACAATCCATCGCCACCGTAGGCAGTCCGCACTCCATCGCCTCCGTAATCACCAGACCAAAACCGTCGCTGCGCGAAGGAAACGCATAGATAGAACACTCCACCAGTTTATCGGCAATATTGCGACACGGAGCATTGAGACTCACCTGGGAGGCCATGTCATATTTGGCTATTATCTGCCGCAACAGGTATTCTTCCTGACCGGAACCGTAAAGTTCGACAGTCCAGTCGGGATATTTCCTCGCAAGCGGCCCGAATGCCTCAAGAAGCTGGTCCATACCCTTGGACGGCGTCCAGCTGCCTACCGAGATAATGCGATGCGACAGGCAGTCCGATTTTCGCTCACTGCGGAAAGACAACGGATTATGGACAAAAGTCATATTCCGGGGATTTCCCCACAGCCCTACATCCTTTCGGGTCAGACCGACGAAAAGTTCATATTTTCTCGCCACTCTGGCCAGTTTCCACTGCAGCCATCTCATTTTCAGCAAATGCAGGCGGCGGAAACGAATGCGGTGCAATCCTCTGACGAAGTTGACCAAGAAGTTTCTGGTATAATGGAACTCCAGAACTTTCTTCGAGCCATCGGTGAGTGTCGGCAGAACATCAACAGCCATACCCGCCGTAGCAACGGTCACATCCGGGCACAACTCTTCTATCACCCGACTCAGCGCCAAGCGATAGGCCTTCTTGTCTCCGCCAGCCACATCGAGCATTACCCTTCTCACATGCGGGTGAAGCCGGAAGAATGGTTGTCCGGCCTCATGCAGCGTCACAATGGTGACATCAATATCCTTCTGTTCCGCCAGCCAGTTTACCTTCGTGGTAAGCACCCTTTCAGTGCCTCCCGAGGGGCATAAGCTATCGATACAATAAACTATGTGCATACACCTTTATCGTCAATCTTTAATATCCAGGCCATGGGCAACCCACAAATTTCCACACCTCGCTCCATCTGCCATTTTTCTATTCCTTTCAGCGCTACTAATTGATTATAAAAACATTAAACAGAAAACATTCTGAAGGCAGTATCATCCGGGCGCCTTATTCATGAGCTATTTCATTGTTTACTCGTATTTTCCTTCATTTACGCGTATATTATTAATAATGAACTTATTTCGCTGAATCATTCATACGAACAGGTCTTCACAGGAAGTGCGCTATAAAAAGCATTACTTGGAAGTTGAAAAAGCACTTACTCCCGTAAAAAATCCACTTACTCGTGTTCGCAAAAGCATTACTTGCTTTTTGAAGAGTTCATTACTTCCTCATTTACAGGACTTAGATGAACTACTTTGGTAACAACCCTGAAAAGAACGGGAACTGGCTGCGGGCATCAGGGAACTAAAGTTTCTTCTTTCAGCAAGAGGGACAATATCTTTCATCGGAACCAACTCGCTGTCAATATCATAGATAAGAATGAAAGAAAAACAAGCACATAACATTCATAGGAATGTATTCAAGGCAAACTAATTATTATCGCCTTCTTATCAGCCTTAGAAACCGCATGATATTGTCGTATCCCAACAATCTATATATGGAAAGTTTCATTCTCCGGCTTTTCCCCAACTTTTGTTTTCCCGTAATCTGTTTTATCTCTTCAAAACAAGACTTGCCCCCCATCACTCCTTTTGCATATTGAAGTTTATAATAATAATATAACTGAGGGTATAATTGTTTTATATAATCAGTATGGTTCGGTGAGCACTCTTTTATCGTATCTATTAATTTGATGTCATACTTCAACTTTGAACGAAGCCTTTTTTCATCAATAGGAATATGTTGAGAAGAATTTTGCCGTTCAAGATAATAGTATGAGCCATGGGGAGATACTGCTCCGCATTGGGATTTCGTCAGCACATCAAGATAGAAGAAACTATCTTCATAATAAATGCCATCAGGGAAATGAATATCTTTTATGACAGCACGACGGTATATACTTCCGCAAACCAAACCGGAAAGTCCTTTATTCAGGAATAAATCCACAAAACCGTCGCGTTCAATCAGTCGGAACTCTTGAGGTTTAAAGTCGGTACCGATCTCTTTACTATCAACATTATTTCCGGCATTATCAACCCTTATTACAGGAAATTCAATCCAGTCTATGTTATCGGAAAAGAGCCGTAAATTAAGTTCTATCGTTTCCGGATGCAGCATATCATCTCCATCCAGGAAAGTAATAAAGTCACCCGTACACTGCTTCAAGGCTTTATTTCTTGCGGCAGCAGCCCCTTGATTGTGCTGAGTTATTGCCACTACACGATCATCAGCAGCAGAGATACGTAAGATTTCATCCCAAGTACGGTCAGTACTTCCATCATTGACCACGACTACCTCCAGATCCTTATAGGTCTGAGACAAGGCAGACTGTATGCTCTTACAAATGTATTGTTCGATATTATACGCAGGTATGACGACAGATACCTTTGCATTCTCAAGATTTCCGGGCAACTTCATCGTATATCTCAGATAGTTTCTCTATGTAATTCATGATCGGCATCGGAAGCGCCGCATTGTCAGAAAATGTTCTGATCAGTTCCTTATTATCCAGTATAGTATCTATCGCGGTACGTATCGCTTCAACAGAATGAGGCTCGAAGAGCAGACCGTTGACACCGTTTTCCACCTGCATCTCTGCCCCGCCGCACTTAGAGGCCAGCACCCCTCTTCCCATACTTAATACTTCAGAGATATTTATGCCGTATATTTCATGACAGAAGGTACAATGAATCATGATATGGCATTTTTCTATCACGGTCTCTATGTCGGAGTTCGGCAGTCGGCCATGAAAAATGACATTAATGCCAATAGCCGCTTTCCTAACAGCATTCATATATAGTCTTTCCGACCGCCCCGGCTGAGCATCTCCGATAACGTGAAGTTCATATCTGTCATGAGAAATACCCTTAAAAGCTGTCAAAACCTCTACAATGCCTTTGCTATATTGAATACGCGAAAGAATAAAGAACTTGACGGGACCATCTGTCGGCGGCAATAGCAAGCGCTGACGCGGCGCCACTCCATGCGGCAACAAATGGATATGTTCCTCTGGAAGATAATGCCGCAATATCGATACCAGTTTCTTATTGGCAGCAATAATATGGGCATATCTATATTCCTCCAAAATCTGCTTGCGTTCCTTGATCCTATCGTCAATCCGGAAAAGAGGGGTCAGGTACCATACTGGCTTTCGTTTATCGGCAAAATGACGGGCAAACATAGTCTTATGAAACAGACTATATAACGACTGGCCTAAACGCGGGAAAGGAAAATCCCGAATGACACACCTCGCACATAGCGGCGTCACCACTCCGTCACAAATCGTATTATCATAGCGAAGCAGCCCGTTACCACCACCCCTGGGACATATAAATCCACCGATATGTACAGTCAGGACAATAGGTATTCCTGCCATTCTCGCGGCTACTACATCAATCCCTTCTATCATATTAGAATGGATGACATCGGGATTTATATCCACAAAGAAGTTCCCGACAGCATCGACAAGTTCATGACGGTCCATGCTGCTTGCGACATACAATGTATGATAATCAACTCCAGATACCTTCTTTGTCTCTACTCTAGGTGGATTCGCACAAGGAACGGTACTTATGGTAGCAAGTTCAAAAGTGAAATCGCGACTTTGTTGAGAATGATAAAGGACAAGATGTTTTATGACATTTTTGGTAAAAAAATGTTCATGGTCAACATCCACACAAAGTGTAGTCAAGAATAGGATTTTCATATTCCTGCTTGTTAGCTTATTTCTTTAGCGGCATCCGGAGCAGAGTTCCTCAAAGACAGATTCCCATTTATCGACAATGTTTGTCAACGAAAGTTTCTCTGCGCTCTGATACCCCTTCTCCTGCAGTTCTTCGAATACTGCTGGAGAATCCATGATTAATTCCAATTTATCACAATATTCGGATATAGAGAACGGCTTTACTAATTGCCGGGAGTCTTTTATAATATCATGTACAGAATCAAAACTGTCGAAAGCCATAGGCACCCCCCCCTTTGACATTTGTTCAGCCAAGACCATCGGAAAACCTTCAAAATTACTCGTCATACATAATATTGAGGCTTTTCGGTAGTACGACTCGGGATTCTGATACCCAACAAACTGGATATTGCTCATTTTTTTTGCTTTACGCTCCAATCTGCCCCTTTCCGGACCGTCCCCCACCAATATACACTTCCAGTCAGGGTGTCTTTTAGAGACTTTTTCCCAAATATCCAACACTCTGTCCGGCCGTTTTTCCCCCTGTGCCAGACGTCCTACAAACAAGAGGATCTTTTCTTTGGGCAAATTTCTTTCTATTGGATAAGGAGTAGGATTAGCTATTACAATAGGTTTATTAATCAATGTTTTACCAACAAACTTCATAAACGTTGGCAAGAAAGCTTCTGACAATAATACAATTTTATCTGTTTGTTCGTTTGCCGACAGCCATGTATAATGTCTTTGTAGTCTTTTGTAATAATCCTTCTTTATTTTAGGATATATCAGAACTCTCGCAATCCTTTTGACTATCTCGATAAAACTTCCATCTCTCAGTTGAGAGATCTCATGAAAAAGATGATTGTAATTTAAAGCAGGATTTGAATGTACGGCAGATATGACTTTTGCCTTTGTACCTTCTCTGTGGCAATAAAGTGATGAATCGCCAAATGCGCCACATTGATTAATAATAATATCAATCTTATTTCTATTCAGATAATCAACATAGAATTGTTTATTTCTATGATCCCTATAATCTTCAAAAGGGAAAAAATCCAAGCGAGCGGGATAGTCATAGTCCATCAATTCATCATGGCGCTTATTGTTAAGATAAAATACGCTATGTCCTCTATTTGAAAATTCCCTTACCAATATATCTGTTACACGTTCCACCCCTCCTCGCTGTGGATGGAACATTGTAGGGTAAACAAATAATATATTGAGTTTCTGATTCATATCTTATTTCTTACATATAACTTAATATATATGGCGGATATTAATAAATCTTTAGAGAAATGATCCTAACATACCAATTTTACATCACCTACAATAAACAAACGATCAACGCAACAACAATTATTTCTTATTGAATGCAGGAAACTTTAATGCAACTGCTGCAATTGCTTTCGCAACTTTAAAGCCAAACTTAAATCCCACGACAGAGGTCAGTATCATCAAGAGTTGCACAAATGGTTTGTCCGATTTTTTACGGAACTGACACTTCAATTGCCGTAATTCATGAATTGACGATTTGCAGTAAGATGTTTCTGCAAGATAATAGGCATTTTCTATAGCCCGTCCATAATACAAGGACTTATACTCTTCTACATCATCAAATGAACCGAAATATTCTAACAAACGGACTTGTGACATAAACCATCCGTAACGTTTAAAATCTGTCAATCTTGTATGTATGGCAGAGGTTTCAACTGATTTATAGATATAACCACCTACATCGGAAATCTGCACATTGCGACACCGCCTGCAAATATTGGGGATCTCATAGTCATCTTCGGTGAAACGTATAGTCTCAATCAATTTCCAACCGGCAAAAAGAGACTTGCGATATATCTTACCGGGAAATCCACAATCAATCAATCGACCATTAAACCAATTGATAAAAATAGTCCTTTTATCTGTTAACAATTGAGGGGTAAATTGTTCCGGTTTTGTCTGCAACTCCCTTCCTAAAGGCCCAGGTACATCAGACTCACGATATCGCGGAAACGAAACAATATCGATTTCAGGATTCTGCTCGAGAAAAAGCATATTGCCAGACAACGTATCAACAGAGAAAAAAGCATCATCTGCATCAACAAAAACAATGTATGCGCCTTTAGCTCTCTCTATTCCCTTATTACGTGCGCTATTAGGGCCGCCATTAGGCTGATCAATTACAATAATCCTTGAATCTTGCTGCCTAAGTTCATTGCAAAGTTGGAGACTGGAATCCGTAGAACCATCATTGACCAACAGTATCTCCATAGAAGCATAATCCTGAGATAAGATAGAACCAACACAATCCTTTAATGTGTATTCGGCATTATAAATAGGAACTATTACAGATAATAATGGGTTCATCATTAATATATTTAGGAATTAGGCATTAATTATCAAGATCTTCTTACCATTTTATTAAAGATGTCGGCGACCAACATCTTCATCTCTTTAAAGAACACAGAGAATAAAAAAAGATAGGTAACGGTAAATATCGCTGAAAGTAAAACTGCATATAATATAAATGAAATTCCTCCCTCCGATGGATTGACAAAATTGAAGGTTCCTATCAATACAGAACATCCATACATCACCAAGAACGCTAATAAATATACCTTAAACAATTTAATCCAATAGACAGAAACAGGAATTTTAAAGCCTTGAGAAAACAAAAATATCGGCTTCCACATCCAAACAATAATCAACAGGCTCAATACTCCTCCCAACAAAACTCCCGGTAATCCCCAGAAATAACCAGCAACAACTGCTGTAAATATAAAAATTACAGCTTCTGTAACAGGAGCCCAAGTATCTGAAAACAATCCATAACCATATAAGAACTGGTCTACAGTACCACGGGTTTGACCTATAAATGTCCTGATAAGAACCAATATAACTATAATCTCTGATAAAAGATATTTATCTCCAATCCATAGCGTTATAAACGGATTAATGAGATGATATATCATAAATACGGCAAAAAAGCCGATAAAAACTTGCAACATCAACAATTCCCAAAAGATTCTTATTATCTTGGACTTGTTACCTTCTGCTATTAAATTGCCAACCCCTGCACTGGTCGCTCCCAAAAAATTATTGAAAAGTCCACTTACTTTATCCGTTACCAGTGAATAATTGGAGTATAACGCAACAGTGGTAAGATTAGCAAATGAATAAATCAAAAAAGGTGTTGTTTGAAATTGAACAAAAGAACTTATTCTATGAACAAAAAGTTGTCTTGTTTTGATGAGAACCTCCGGATACTTCTTCAACAGATTCCGTCCTAATGCAATCTCTGCTTTCAGCCAAGGATATGTCTGATTGATCTTCCAATTCAACACAAATGAATAGATAATGCCGAAAGCCAACTCAAAAATCACCCAAAGATAATAGGACCCTGTGTAATAGGCGGAAGCCATTTGAATCAGAGTCTTAACAATAATGATGCTCTGATAGTATGCCGTAACAACATAGTTCCGTTGGTCCGCTCCAAGAAGATTCTGCCTATAATTAATAAAATAGCCAATCAATGAAGAGATCAGAAAAGAGAAATAGGCAAAATAAATTAACGGCAGTTCAAATTCTGTATTGCTGTCCGGGAAAATAAGGGGCAGAAATAAAGAAAGAATTATTCCGGCTCCGAGAATAACAACTCCTATCCATCTATACATATAACCCATGACCGAGATAATCTCATTGATTTTCGTTTGATCATGGTCGTATAATGGTTTATAAAGAAGATAGCCTATTGCGGTGCCAATGCCTAACTCGGCTAGATTCAAGAAACCGAGAAGGTTCTGCAACGTACCGGTAAGCCCTACAAACTCGGCACCAAGACAATCCAGGAATATTTTACGCGAGAAGAAGCTTAACGCCAGCGTCAAAAAGTAGAAAATAAGATTGACGCGGGCGTTAAGCAGTGTTTTCTTTGTGCGTGACTCTGTCTGAGACATTAATCAGTAATTAAACAGATTACTTATCCGATCCATAATATCCCGTTCCGTAGCTGCCGTAATGATAGCCGTAATGGTAACCGTAACGGTGATAGCCGTAGCCGCTATGGATGTCGGTGGCGTTGAGCAGGATGGCCATATTACGATAGCGGGCCTCATCATAGTATTCCTGGATATTGGGAAGCTCGTCCTTCTCAAGAAGACCGGCACGAATCACGAATACGGTGAGGTCTACCAGACGGTTGATGACCTTGGCGTCGGTAACAATCTCGACGGGCGGACAGTCGAGAACGATGAAGTCGTATTCCTCCCGGAAGCGGTCAATGAGTCTGTCAAGATTCTCACTCGAAAGCAATTCGGCGGGATTGGGCGGAACGGTTCCTACGGTAATGGCATCCAGAGTAGGCGTATCGTCTATTCCGGTGAAGAACAGATCCTGTTCGTCCACCCTGCCTACAAGATAATCGGAGATGCCCTGTTCCTTACTTCCTATCAGTTTGGAGAGCGATCCCTTGCGGAGGTCAAGGTCTATGACCAGCACCTTCTTTCCCTTAATGGCAAGAACTTTTGCCAGGTTAATGGAGATGAAGGTCTTGCCGGAACCCGGATTGGCAGATGTGATGGCGATAACCTTGCACTTGTCGGCAGAGGGTCCGTTAAATCCGATATACTCGAGATTGGTGCGTATTACGCGGAAAGCCTCGTTGATGGCATTGCGGCTTTTTCCCTTGACCACAATCTTGTGGGTTTCGGGCTGTTTCTTCTTCAGGCGATCGAAGCCGCGGGCTTTCTTGACGGCAGAAGGTATCTCGCCGAGATACGGTATAGTAAGCGACTGAAGATCCTTTTTACCTCTGATCTTCGTATCGAGCATTTCGCGAAGTATAAGAATCAGCAAAGGTATGACAAGACCTACGACGATGGCCATCAGATAGATGGAGCTCTTTATGGGAGAAGTAGGCGACGGGCTGCCGTGCGACTCCTCGATCATGCTCGTATTGTAGGCCGTAAAAGCCTGCGTCAGTTCGTTTTCCTCACGTTTCTGAAGAAGGAACAGATAAAGTTGTTCCTTTACCTTCTGCTGACGTTCCACACTGAGCAGGTATTTCGCCTGGTTGGGGTTGGCGGCAATCTTTCCGGTAGCGATATTGGACTGCTGGCGGGCATTGGACATCTGCGTGCGCAGGGTAGCTATATAAGAGTTGAGCGAAGCCTGTATGTTACCGTGCAAGGTGCGCAGTGTCTGGGTTCTGTCCTTGACGATAGGGTTGATTTCGCTCGTAGTCTCCAACAGACGGTTACGGTCCAGCACGGTTGCATTATATTGAGATATTGCGTCCTGGATATCCGCGTTGATAATGCCTGTATTGGTGGGCAGCGGCTGACTGAAATTCTCGCCGGCCAGTTCGCGACGGACCATCTCGGCCACGGACAACTGGTTGTTGAGTTCGGCAATAGCCGTCTGCGAGGCGGCCGACTGGCTCATATACATGGCCGAAGCGGCATCTACATCCGGCAGGAGATGAGCTGACTTATAAGAAGATATGTCAGAGTCCACATTACCGAGTTCCTTCTCGATCACGCCGAGACGCTCGTCAATGAAGCGGGAGGTGCTGACGGCAATCTGATTCTTGTCGCGAATCCAGTGCTCGTTATATACCTGTATGAGCGTTTCGAGTATGTCGTCGGCCTCCTGCACCGACGGGCAGGAGATGGAGATGTCGATGATGGATGTCTTGTCGTTGCTGACAACCGCATTTATCTGGGCCGCGACGCTTGCGGCGGTAGCCTTGACGGGAGTATGCGAATAACTGATCGTCTTGCCGACATATCTGGAAGCATCCCAGTCGGGTTTGATCACCGCCAATGCGACATTGGCAAGGCGGACGGTGTCACCCAAAGCGGCCACTACCTTCTTGTCCATCTCTTTGCCGTCAATAACGGCACCGGTGATCTCCACCTTCTTGTCGGAGGTGAGCTTGAAGTCGAAATTGAGATAAGTGTCAGCGGAAGCCTCATTACCGGCAAAAAGAACCGGCGACTGCTTATATAGCTTTACATCGCGCAGTCCTTCCTTTACCACATAAATATCGTTAAGGTCAAGTCGCTCCACGACATCCTTCATCAGGGAAGGCGACTTCACTATCCGGATTTCGTTCTCCAGGTTCGTATTGTTCTGCACGAAACCCAGTTCCGACATATCTACCGAAGTATTGACCGAACCGTCCTTTCCTTCATTCTTGATGAGCAGAGAGGCCGTCCGCGTATACTGCGGCGTTGTCTTCATCAGATACAACGTAGCGGCGCCTATTGTCACGGCGAGTGAGATCAGGAACCAATACCACTTGGAAAGCACCAAGGCTACAACGCTCTTGAGATTGAAGCCATTGCCTTCCTGCTGCCGGGGGCGGCTGACCGGCGTGCTGTTGACAGAAGTTTTGTTGTCAGAGATGATTTCCATCGTTAGTTTATTTTACAATGAGTACGGTGATAGTCAAGAGGAATGACGCTATTGATGTCCACAATCCTATCGACTTGAAATTATTGGGATTGTCGGCAGCCTGACGGGCAAGCGCGTTGTCGGGCTCGACATAGATCACATCGTTCTGCTGGAGGTAGAAGGCCGGAGAATTAAAGAGCTCGTCGCTGCGGAGATCCACGAAGTACTTCTGCCGCTGGCCGTTCTGCTCGCGGATCACCATAATATTGCGCTTGCCATGCACGGTAAGGTCACCGGCCATGGAGAGTGCCTCGAGCAAGGTGATTCTGTCGTTGGTGATGGAATAAGTACCCGGCGCGTTCACTTCGCCTATGACCGAGAAGTGAAGATTGGCAAACTCCACCGTCACCACGGGGTCGGTCACCTGCTTGCTGTCGATGAGCAGTTTCTGCACCTTCTCGCAGATCTGTTCGCGGTTAAGTCCGGCTATTTGTATCTTGCCGAGTACGGGAAAGTTGATATTCCCATCCTTGTCAACCGTATAGGCGGAGACACTACCGCTTGAGTTCGGCGCGCCTCCGCTGCCCAGTCTTTTATTGGCCTGCACAAGATTGAACAGCGCGGCCACTTCGGGCTCCTTGCACGATACCACTATCGACAGCTGGTCCTGCGGCTGCACCTTTATTTCATTAAAATTGAGCACTACCTGCTCCTGCCCGGGACGGGCATTCTGCATATAGGCTATGTTCTGAGGAGTTGAGCACGAGGTAGCGAGCAGCATCAACGACAGGAAGATACCCGCTGTAATGTTTTTCAATTTCATAATGATGTATGTTATATTTTTCTTTTTCCGGTCAGATTACTCGTAAAGCACTTTGCCGAGCCGGCGTTCCCGGGCCCTTATGGAGCGTGTGAGCATTATGTTGGCGATAATCCATGCGACGATGTCGGCCGTAAAGAGGATCGTGATGTTCACGTATCTCGACAGCCAGTAGTTGAGCAGGGTGAGCAGCAGGGATACGCTGACGATGGTCATCATCGCATAGCGCTGCTTCATGCCCATGGCCAGGAGTTTGTGGTGTATGTGTGTCTTGTCGGGCAGGAAAGGGTTGCGGCGTGCCTTGAGCCGGTGAAAGTACACCCTCACCACATCGAGGCAGGGAATGAGCAGGGGAGCGAAAGCCGCCACCCCCGGGTTCGAGCCGTTGCCTATATCCTCCAGCTGACACACTCTCAGCCCCATCACGCTCAGAAACAGGCCTATGGTCAGCGCGCCGGTGTCGCCCATGAATATCTTGCGCCGCTTCTCGGCGTTGCCGAAGACATTATAGTAGAAGAACTGCATCAGCACGCCGAAGGTGGCGATGGCGAAGGCCGAGAAGACGAACAGATTCGCCCGATAGAACACGTAGGCGTAAAAAGCGCTGGCCATGGCGCTGAGCCCCGAGGCCAGCCCGTCGATGCCGTCGATGAGGTTGACGGCATTGGTTATAAAGACTATCAGCAGAAGGGTCAGCGTCACGGACATCACTGTCGGCAGCTCATGCAGTCCCAGCAGACCGTGCAGCGATCCGACCTGCAGTCCGCCGAAGATAATGAACACGGCCGACAGCACCTGCATCACGAACTTGGCTTTATAGCGCACTCCCACGAGATCGTCGGCCATGCCCGTAAGATAGAGCAGGATGGAGCCGCTCGTGATGAAACTGAACACCAGGATATTGTTGTCCAGCAGGCGGTGCACCTCGGCGTCGCCGTAGAGCGTGCCGAATCCGTAGAGCAGATACACCACCAGCATGATGGAGGGGAAGAAGGCTATACCACCCAGCCGCGGCACCTCGAGTTTGTGTATCTTGCGCGGATCGGGCACATCGAAGAGTTGTTTGCGGAAGGCCACATGCAGTATCTGCGGAATAATGATTCCGGTCAACACCATCGCGCAAAAGAGCACTGAAAGGTCAATGAAAATCCATTTTGTCATCTGTAAGGAGCTGTGTTAATTGGGTGATAATATTCTTTTGCAGTCGCATCCGGGCCAGGGCCTGCACATGCCTTTCGCCGTGCAGGTCGGTCCCGACGCAGTCATACATGCCGGCGGCGAGCATCGCCTCGGCCTTGTCTTTGGCCTCGGAGCCGTAGTGTCCCGCCAGCGAGAGGAGGTTGAGCTGGAGGCGCGCCCCTGCCTCTTTCCAGCGGCGGTATTCGTCCGGCCCGCCTACGTAGGCATAACGTTCGGGATGCGCCACGAGCGGATGATAGCCGGCGCGCCTGACGGCCTCGAAGGTTCCGGTCAGGTTGACGGGCGCGCCGTAGCAGGAGGTTTCCACCAGAAGCATGTCGGCGCGCCGGCCCACGGGCAGCACATCGCCGGCGGCCAGCCTCTCGAGGAAGAGGGCGTCGAGCATATTCTCGGCGCCGAGGTGCAGCGTCAGGCCGCCGCCGTAGGCGTCGCGGAGCGCGGCGAAACGTTCGCGCAGCATGGCCGTAGGGTTGGGCAGGTCGTCCATCACGTGGGGCGTGAGCCACACCGTGCGCACTCCGAGCGCCTCCAGCCGGCCGAGCATCTCCAGCGCCTCTTCGGGCGTACCGACGCCGTCGTCCACGCCCGGCAGCAGGTGGCTGTGGCAGTCCGTCAGGCCCTGAAGGCTCAGGGGCGCGGTGTGGCGGAACAATCCGGAGAGAACAGACATATTGCCGTTATTCCTTTTTACCTTATTCTTATTTATAAAACAGGAGTGTGCCGGACGCGGCTCATGCCGGCTGCTGATCCGGCTGTCGCACCGCCGGAGCGCCGGCGCCCGACATGAGCTGCACATATTCGGGCCGCACCTCCACGGCGGCGGCGATGATGCCGGGTATCTCGACGATGAGCCGGCGCACCCGCATGCCTCTCACCGAGAGGAGGCGCCCCACGTAGCCGTCGAACACGCCGCCGACGATCCGCACCGGACGGCCGTACATCGACGGGGTCAGTTCGCCGGGCATGAAATAGCGGGGATTCGCCGATTGGCCGACTGCGCGGACAAACCGCTCCATCTCCTCGTCTCTCACGGTGGTAGGATTGTCGGCAGTGGCGCCGCGGCTGAAGCGGTATTGCAGGTTGGGCATACGGCGCACCCAGGGATCCAGCGTCTCCTTCACGGCACGAACGAACAGGAGGTCCTGTATCACGGGCACCTCCCGCCGCTGCTTCCGGCCCGCCACGTTGATGATCATCTCCGTCATGGGCGTAAAGACCTCCAATCCGGCCTTCGCCAGTTCGTGGCAGGCAAGCACCTTGGCGTTTCTGCGCTTCAGATCGCGCATCACAAACCACTTCTTGGAAGATGGTTCCGTCACTATGGTATATCCGAAAAGGGCAATTCTTCAAGTCCTGCTTATCACCGATAGATACTGGTAAATAAGCAGTTACAAACAATTACAAAAAAGTAATAGAGGCTGAAGCGTCCGCTGGATGGCTTCATTTGTCCTATAATTCTGGCCGCCACAATTTCATCCTCTGGCTTTAGCTTTTTCTCTTTCCTCGTCCCTTCTGTCGGAGGGACAGACTTTTGAAAATGCAAAAGTATAACATAAATCTGACATAAAGGCAATTCGGGGGGGGGGTAAAAATGCGATTTCAGAATAAAAAACATTGTTTTTCAACCATTTGAAGTTAGCATTACGACACTCCGAACCGGCCGGCAGAAGACATGCTCCCGGCGTCGCCGCCGAGGCCGGTTTTCCGGTCGGCGCCGGCCTTTTCCGCGCGCCGTCCGCCGGCTTCGCGGCAGCCGGCAGGCACGCCCGGAAACGGACGCGAAAAGCATTCAGGAAAAAGCACTACTTGGAAGTGGAAAAAGTACTTACTCGTGTAAAAATTCCAAGTAGTGCTTTTTCGAAAACCAAGTAGTGCTTTTTCAGCACCTTCTATCACACTGGAAGACAAGTCTGTAGCAGGCTATAAAAACATACGTTCCGAGCGGTGCCGGAGAGCTCCGTCGGCCCCCGCGCACCAGGCGCCCGCGGCAGACACCGCGCCGTTCACAGAGGGGCGTCCGGCCGCTCCAGATGGAGTATGGGATAGGGCTTCCCGGCCCCGTCGGCAGCGTCGCGCCCCACCACGCGGAACCCGTGCCGCCGGTAGAAGGCCAGCGCACGGGGATTCTGCTCGTTGACATCGACCTTGCGGATGCGCCGGTGCGCTACGGCAAACTCCAGCAGGCGCGAGCCGCAGCCCCGCCCCATCATGTCGGGGCGGACAAAGAGCATCTCGACGCTGTCTTCGCCCAGCCCGATGAAGGCACACCACCGGCCGGCGGCGTCACGCAGGGCGTACACATCGACAGCCGGCATATAGTCCGCCGGCAGCCGGCGGCGGTAAAACTCAAAATCCTCCTCGCGCAGAAAGCCGTGGGTGGCCTTCACGGCGGCCGCCCACACCTCGGTCAGCGCGGCATAGTCGCGGCATTGTTCAACAGGTCCGGTCATTGCAGTATACGATCAGGGCGGCGCCGCGCATAGCCTGCAGGCCGCCACCGCACCCGTCGCTCTGCAAGAGGGCGGACGGCAGCCGAAGGCCCGGCGCCACACATTATTTATATATAGGACTGCAAAGATAGGCATAAATTCCTGCTTCGGGGCACAAGGGGAGCAGCCGCCGTACCGAAGGCAAGCGCTCCGCGCCGTGCGCCGACGGGCGGCCGGCAGAGGCCACGGGAACCCGCCGGCGGCGGAATACGGAAAGAGAACTGACGGCTTATCTGATTTTTCCTGAAAATTTCTCTCAAAAACGCACCACTTATTGAAAATTTCCGTACATTTGCATTAACAATCCTATTAATCACTATTATTAATTGCAACCATACGACATGAGCAACGGGCAGAAAGGTGCCGCCGACACCGAAACGCTGATACTGCGGGCGGCGGAGCGAGAATTTACCATGAAGGGCTATTCGGGAGCCAAGACCACCGCCATCGCCGAAGCGGCGGGCGTGACGCACGCCATGCTGCACTACTACTTCCGCACCAAGGAAAAGCTCTTCGAGAAGATCCTGGCGGACAAGATGGAAAAGCTGGGCGAGATCATGCTCGGCGCCATAGCCGGCGACGGACTGCCGCTAAGGGAACGCATACGCCGCGGCATCGAGCACCACTTCGACTTCCTCGCGGCCAACCGCCACCTGCCGCGCTTCATCGTCAACGAGCTGGCCGAACACCCCGAACGCCTGGAGACCGTGCGCGGAGGGCTCCAGAAAAAAGGCGCCGCGCTGCTGGAGAGCCTGCAGCAGGCGCTCGACCGCGAAGGACTGCCGCACATGGACGCGCGGATGATACTGAGCGACATCATCTCGCTCAACATCTTCCCCTTCGTGGCCGAACCGATGATAAGAAACATCGTCGGAGACGTCTACGGGGGCTACGAGGCTTTCCTACAGATGAGAAGAGAAGAAAACGTAAAGACCATGTTCCTGAAACTCGGACTGCTATGACCACCACCGCCAAACGAATTCTCCTGCTCGCCCTCGTCATGGGCGCCCTCGCCGCGGCGCGGGGACAAGTCACGCTGGAACAGTGCGTGGCGCTCGCCAGAGAAAATTATCCGCTCATCCGGAAGTACGACCTCATAGCCCGCACGCAGGCCGTCGACCTGTCGGACATCAGGCGGAGCTGGTGGCCGCGCATCGGCGTCTACGGCCAGGGCACCGCGCAGAACGCCGTGCCGACACTGCCCGACGGGCTGGCGGCCATGCTCCACGGCGCGGGCACCGCCGTCGACGGCATGAGCCGCCTGCAATACAAGGCCGGCGCAAGCCTCAGCCAGACGGTGTGGGACGGCGGAGCCGCCAAGGCGCGCCGCAAACTGGCGGAGGCACAGACCGCCGAGCAGCAGTCGGCACTCGAGGTGCAGCTCTACGCCGTCAGGGAGCGCGTGGAAAACCTCTACTTCAGCGCGCTGCTGACGGACGAGCAGATACGCCAGACCGAGGTCACGATGCGCCTGCTGCAGAGCAACCTCGACCGGCTGCGCGCCATGGAGCGGAACGGCACCGCCCTGCAGGCCGACGGCGACATGGTGGAGGCCCGGCTGCTGGCCGCGAACCAACAGCTCGTACACGCGCGGAGCGCGGCGGAGAACTGCCGGCGGCTGCTGGGCGCCTTCGCGGGACGCGACCTGTCGGGCGCGCAGCTCGTCCGCCCGACGGCCGAGCGCCCCGCCGCCGTCGCCCCGAAGCGGCCGGAGCTCGCCCTGCTGGACGCCCGGACCGGCGTCTGCGAAGCCGGCCGCAGCGGCGTGAAGGCGGGCGTGATGCCACGCCTCGGCCTCTTCGCCCAAGGCTACTACGGCTATCCGGGCTTCGACAACTTCAAGAGCATGATGAACCGCCGCCCGTCGCTCAACCTCATGGCCGGCGTGAAAATATCGTGGGACATCGACGCGCTCTACACCCGCCGCAACAGCACGCACCGGCTGCGGCTGGCCGCCGACAACGTGGCGGCCGAGCGCGAGACTTTCCTCTTCAACAACCGGCTGGAGGCGCTCTCGCGCAACGCCCGCATCGACGAACTCGAGGCCGTCATGCGCGAGGACGAACGCATCGTAAGGCTGCGCGCCAACGTGCGGCAGGCGGCGGAGTCGCAGCTCAAGGGCGGCGTCATAGACGCGCACACGTTGCTGACCGCCATCACCGACGAAGAACAGGCCCGGCTGACCGCCGTCTACCACGAGATACTATTCATGCAGAGCATCTACGAACTCAAATACACCCTCAACCGATGAAACGTATTCTTCCACTCGCCATGGCCGCCCTGCTGACGGCCGCCTGCGACCGGACGCCGGCCTACGACGCCACCGGCTTCTTCGAAGCGACCACCGTGACCGTTCCGGCCGAAACCGCCGGCAAGATCATCGCCCTCGGTGTTGACGAGGGCGACAGCATCACCGCCGGCCAGCAGCTGGGGCAGATCGACACGGCCCTGCTCGCCCTGCAATACCGCCAGCTGGGCAGCCAGCAGGCGGCCACCGAGAAGTCGTCGCCCGACATCGCGGCACAGGCCGCGGCGCTGCGCACCCGGATCGCGCACCAGCAGAACGAATGCCACCGCCTCGGGCGCCTGCTCGCCGACGGAGCGGCCACCCGCAAGCAGTGCGACGACGCCGACGCGCAGCTGCGCACCCTGCGCGACCAGCTCGAGGCGCTGACATCAACCCTCGGCAAGAGCCGGAGCTCCATATCGGAGAACGCGCTCGCCATACGCTACCAGCGGGAGCAGATAGCGGAACAGATCGCCCGAAGCCGCGTCACGGCACCGATTACGGGCGTCGTACTGGACAAATACGCCGAAGCGGGAGAATATGCCGTGCCGGGACGCGCGCTACTGAAGGTGGCCAATCTCGACGGCATCTACCTGCGCAGCTACTTCACCGCCGCCCAACTGGCCCGCGTCAGGCTCGGACAGCGGGTAACGGTCATCGCCGACTTCGGCGGCGGCGAGCGATACGAATACCCCGGCACCGTCGTCTGGATAGCGCAGGAAAGCGAGTTCACGCCCAAATCCATACAGACCGACGACTCAAGGGCCGACCTCGTATACGCCGTCAAGATATCCGTAAGGAACGACGGCCGGCTGAAACTCGGGCAATACGGCGAAGTAAGGCTATGAGCAATGCCATCGACATACGCGGCATCACCAGGCGCTACGGCAGTCTGACGGCGCTCGACCATATCACGCTGGCCGTGCCCGAAGGCGCCATGTTCGGCCTGATAGGCCCCGACGGGGCGGGCAAGTCCACGCTCTTCAGGATACTGACCACCCTGCTCGCCCCCGACGGCGGCACGGCTACGGTGGCGGGGCTGGACATAAGCCGCGACTACCGGAAAGTCCGCGCCGCCATCGGATACATGCCCGAACGCTTCTCGCTCTACCCGGACCTGACCGTCAGCGAGAACCTCGAATTTTTCGCCGCCCTGTTCGGCACGAAAGTGAAGGACAACTACGATCTGATAGCTCCCGTCTTCGGCCAGCTCGCCCGCTTCCCGCACCGCCGCGCCGGGGCGCTGTCGGGCGGCATGAAGCAGAAACTGGCGCTCAGCTGCGCCCTCATCCACCGGCCCGCCGTACTGTTGCTCGACGAACCGACGACGGGCGTCGACGCCGTATCGCGCAGCGAGTTCTGGGACATGCTGGGCACGCTGAGAGACAAGGGCATCACCATACTCGTATCGACCTCCTACATGGACGAGGCGCGGCGCTGCGGACGCATAGCCCTCATCGACCGCGGGAAAATACTCGGGACAGACACGCCGGAGCGATTGGCGGCCGAGGCGGGCGTCGGGCTCTACGAGGCGTCGGCACGGGAGATGTATCCGTTGCTCGAAGCGCTGCGCGCGCTGCCGGAGGTGGCCGACTGCTACACCTTCGGCGCCACCCTGCACGTTGTGGGCCGCGAAGGATTCTCGCCCGAGAAGGCCGTACTCCAGCTCGCCGGCCGGGGACTGACAGACTTGAAGATACGCCCCGCCAAGGGCGACATCGAGGACCTTTTCATAAAACTTGCCCGACATGAATGAAAACACTGCCATCAGCGTCAGAGACCTGACCAAGCGCTTCGGCGACTTCACGGCCGTCGACCGCATCAGTCTGGAGGTGGGCAAAGGCGAAATATTCGGCTTTCTCGGAGCCAACGGTGCCGGCAAGACCACGGCCATGCGCATGCTCTGCGGCCTGAGTTACCCCACATCGGGCAGCGGCACCGTCGCAGGATTCGACATAACGGCCCAGGCCGAGGAGATAAAGCGCCACATCGGCTACATGAGCCAGCGTTTCTCGCTCTACGAGGAGCTGACCGTCATGGAGAACCTCACGCTCTTCGCCACCATCTACGGCATGGACGACGCCGGCATAAGAACCCGCGCCGCCAAGGTGTTCGGCCTGCTCGGCATGGAACCTATGCGCGACAGACTGGTCCGGAGCATCCCCATGGGGTGGAAGCAGAAACTCGCCTTCGCGGCCGCCACGATGCACCGCCCCGACATCGTGTTCCTCGACGAGCCAACCGGAGGCACCGACCCGCTGACACGCCGGAGATTCTGGGAGATGATATACCGGGCCGCCGCGGAAGGGATGACGGTCTTCGTCACCACCCACTACCTCGACGAGGCCGAGTACTGCGACCGCGTCTCCATCATGGTAGACGGCCGCATAAAAGCCCTTGGCAGTCCGCAGAAACTGAAAGAAGAATACGGCGCCACGACTATGGACGAAGTGTTCCGCACCGTAGCCCGCGACGCCCTCCGGACCGGATAATCCTCAGAAGACCATGTCGATATTCATCTCACTCATCAGGAAAGAGACGCTCCACCTCGTGCGCGACTTCCGCACACTGACCGTCGTTCTCATCATGCCGCTCGTGCTGTTGCTGCTCTTCGGCTTCGCCATCTCGACCGAGGTCAACGACATCCGCGTGGCGGCCGTGACGGACCGGCACACGCTGCAGTCCAGAGAGGCCTTGGAGAAACTTCGCGCCAACGCCTGTTTCACGTTCGTCGGCGTAGTGCCGCACGCCGAGGCCCTGCCTCTGTTGCGACGGGGCGAGGCCGACGCGGTCGTCATCTTCAGGACGGACAACGGGCACCTCATCCACCAGATAATGGTCGACGCCTCGAACACCAACACCGCACAGACATCGGCCGCCTACATAGAGGGCACGCTCGGCGCGGCGGACCAGGAGCCCGTCATCACCGCCACGCTCTACAACCCCCAGCTCAAAAGCGCCTACAACTTCGTGCCGGGCATCATGGGCATGATCTTCATACTCATCTGCGCCATGATGACCTCCGTGTCGATAGTGAGCGAGAAAGAAACCGGCACGATGAACCTGCTGCTCGTATCGCCGGTCAGGCCGCACACCGTCATACTCGGCAAGATCGTACCCTATTTTCTGCTGTCGTGCGTCATACTGGCACTGATGCTGTTGCTGAGCTACGCCGTGCTCGGTCTGCCCTTCCCGGCGGGCATCCTCCATGTCGTCTGGGTAAGCCTGCTCTACATCGTGCTCGCCCTGGGCCTGGGGCTGCTCGTCTCCTCGCTCGTGTCGAGCCAGGTGGCCGCCCTGCTCGTATCGGGCGTGCTCTTCATGCTGCCGGTCATCATGCTGTCGGGCATGATCTTTCCCGTCGACAACATGCCGGCCATCCTCCAGTGGGTGTCGTGCGCCATTCCTGCCCGATGGTACATAGCCGCCCTGCGCAAGCTGATGATACAGCAGCTGCCGGCCGGCGGCATCGTCGCCGAGGCGGCAGTGCTCGGCGGCATGACGCTGCTCGTGCTGACGCTGGCCGTCAGAAAGTTCAACTCCAAGCACTGAATCCGCATGAACATCAGAACGCTCAGAATACTGCTCAAGAAAGAGGTACTGCTGCTGCGGCGCAACCCCTTCATCCCGCGCGTCATCGTGGTAATGCCGCTGCTCGTCATGCTCATCCTCCCGCTCGTGGCCAACATGGAGGTGAAGAATGTCGGCGTGGCGGTGGTCGACCTCGACCGGTCGGAACTCTCGCGACGCATCATCGCCGGCATGGACGCCTCGGTATATCTGGACGCAAAGGGCGCGCCGCAGACCTACGCCGAGGCGCTGCGGCTGGTGGAGAGGGACGAGGCCGACGCCATACTCGTCATTCCGCCCGGCTACTCTAAAGAACTGGCAGCCGGCCGCGCGCCCCGGCTGGAAGTAAGGGCCAACGGCGTGAACGCCACCAAGGGCATGCTCGGCGCACGCTACGCCTCGCAGGCGGCCGTGCAGACCATAGCGCACTGGCAGGCGGAACAGGGCGCGGCGCCGCCGGCGGAAGCGGTGAGCGTGGTGAACTGCTTCAACCCCACCCTCGACTTCCGCAACTACATGATCCCGGCGCTCATGGTGGTGCTCATCATCATCATCTGCGGCTTCCTGCCCACGCTCAACCTGGTCAGCGAAAAGGAATCCGGCACCATCGAGGCCATGAACGTGACGCCGGTCGGCAAGTTCACCTTCGTGCTGTCGAAACTGATACCCTACTGGGCCGCCGGCCTGCTCGTCGTGACCATCGGCATGACGACGGGCTGGCTCGTCTACGGCCTTGTGCCCGCCGGCAGCGTCGGCGCCGTCTATCTGGCCGCCGTTCTTTTCAGCCTCGTCATGTCGGGGCTCGGCGTCAGCATCGCCAACAAGTCGGGCACCATCCTGCAAAGCATCTTCGTAACCTTCGCCTTCATCATGGTGTTCCAGCTGATGGGCGGACTGTTCACGCCCGTCAGCTCCATGCCCGGCTGGGCACAGAAGCTCACCTACGCCATACCGCCACGCTACTTCATCGAAATCATGCGCGCCGTCTACCTCAAGGGGGCCACCGTGGCCGACCTCTGGCTGCAATACGCGCTGCTCGCAGCCTTCGCGGCGCTCTTCTGCGCCGTGGCCGCGCTCACCTACCGGAAGCAGGCGTGAGCGCAACATTGCGAAGTCATCTGAAAAGTGAAAAAAAATTAATGGAGACGCCGTCTCCACGGGTCCCCATTAACCAACACAAAAACTAAACTAGACTTAACTAAACTATTAATCCTGTTATCATCACGACAACTTCATGTCGCAAATATAGCGATACGCATTTTAAAAAGCAAATAAATCACAAAATATTTTCAAAATCCTTTCATTTTTAACATTTCGATAATGTCGGGCCGACACCGACAGACAACGGACAATGCTCTACACCCGCGCGCAAACGGCCGATGCAGCCCTGCAACGCAGACGGCTGCGGGCACTGCCATTACAAAATATTTCAGTAATTTTGCAAACGCACCGGCCTTACGGCCGGACCTGTCCGCAACAGACAACATACCACAAACAACTAAATACTCACTACCGAACGACATGAAAAACGTATTCCGCACCAACATCGTCCTAAGCCTGCTACTGCTGTGCGCGGCGCAGGCCGTCAGCATGAAGGCACAAGTCATCCGGCTCAACGCCGGCTGGGAGTTCCAGCGGCTCGACGCCGTCCGCGAGGAAGCGGTCATCAAGAACCAGGGGGCCGACTGGAGCTCGCAGTACAACATCGAACATCTCGACGCGCAGGACCGCGAGCTGAGCGTGCCGGCCGACACTCTGCGCGCCGAGCGCGAGCAGCTGGCCGCCGGCAGCTGGCAGAATGTCAGCCTGCCCCACACGCCGCGCCTCGAGCCGCTCGTGGTGCTGCACCAGTGGCAGGGCGTGTGCTACTACCGCCGCCGGCTGCACGTAAGCCCGCAGGAGCTGAAACAGCGCGCCTGGCTGGAGTTCGAGGGCGCCATGCACCTGGCCGACCTCTGGGTGAACGGCCGGCACGCCGCGCAGCACGCCGGCGGCTACACGCCCTTCGTGACCGACATAACCGGCCTGCTGCACGAGGGCGACAACGAGCTGCTCGTGCGCCTCGACAACCGCAACAACGCGCTCATACCGCCCGGCAAGCCGCTCGAAGGCCTCGACTTCAGCTACTACGGCGGCCTCTACCGCGACGCGCGCCTCATCCGCAAGAACGCGCTGCACATCACCCATCCCGTCATGGCCGGCGAAGTGGCCGGCGGCGGCGTCTTCGTCACCTATCCGGAAGTGTCGGAGCACTTGGCCAAGGTAGCGGTAAAGACGCACGTGGCCAACACGCTCGGCGAGCCCCGGCTGGTAACCGTGCGCCAGACGCTCTACGAATGGAGCCGCAAGGGCGGCCGCGGCCGCAAGGCGATGGCCAGCGCCGAATCGACGCTGAAGCTCGACGGCAAGTCCGCCGGCTACAACCGCGCCGAACTGCTGGTGACGCAGCCCCGCCTGTGGAGCCCCGACGACCCCGCGCTCTACGTGCTGCGCACCGAGATCATCGACGGCAACACCGTGGCCGACGCCGAGGAGACGCGCATCGGCATACGCCGCATAGAGCTCACCAAGGAGCGCGGATGCCTCATAAACGGCCGCCCCTACCGCCTTGAGGGCAGCAACCGCCACCAGGAATATCCCTACGTGGGATACGCCCTCAGCGACCAGGCGCACTACCGCGACATGCGGCAGATACGCGACAACGGCTTCAACATCGTCCGCCTCGGACACTATCCGCAGGATCCCGCCGTGCTCGCCGCCTGCGACGAACTGGGCCTGCTGGCCATCGAGCCCATCCCCGGCTGGCAGTTCTTCAACTCGGCCCGGGGCTTTGTGGAGCGTACCTACCGCGACGTGCGCGACCTGATACGCCGCGACCGCAACCATCCCTCCGTCATCATGTGGGAGACGACGCTCAACGAGTCGAACCCGCCCCGATACTGGAAGGACCAGGCCGTGAAGACCGCCCACGAGGAGTATCCCGGCGACCAGTGCTTCACCTCGGGCGACGCCTACGGCTACGAGGGCTTCGATGTGTGCTACAACGACTGGGAGGGCAACTTCAACCGTCCCAACCACACGAAGAAGGCCAGCTTCATACGCGAATACTACGACTACGAGTTCGGCGGCCACTACAGCACCTCGCGCATAGGCCGCGGCCACGGCGACCGCGCCCTCGTGCAGAACGCCTGGAACGCGCAGTGGAGCCACAACCGCTACCGCGCCTACTATCCGCACACCGCGGGCCAGGCCGTGTGGAGCATGCACGACTACAACCGCGGCTGCGCCGACAACATCTGCCTCAGCGGCGTGGCCGACATCTTCCGCCTGCCGAAGTTCAGCCTCAACTACTTCCGCACGCAGGTGCCCGCCGGCAGCTTTACCCCCTCGGGCGCCATGCCCCACGAGGTGCATCTCTGCACCCACTGGCTGCCGGGCAGCGCCGACACCGTGATGGTGTACGGCAACGTTGACGAGGTGGCCCTCCTGCTCAACGGCCGCGAAGTGGCCCGCCGCCGCGCCGACAACGGCCCCACCGCCGCCCGCTACGTGAGCGCACCCGACGGCGGCAACAGCGCCAACATCGACTTCCCGCCCTTCACCTTCTTCGGCATAAAATGGGAGGAGGGCGAACTCAAGGCCGTGGGCTACAAGAACGGCCGCGCCGTGGCCGAACACACGGTGCGCACGCCCGGACAGGCCGACCGCCTCGCCATTGACTACCTGAAGAGCGGTCTCGAGGCCTCGACCGACGACCTGCTGCTGGTATACGTGCACCTGCAGGACAAGCAGGGCACCGACTGCTTCGGCGAGAACGGCCGCGAAGTGACGCTCGAGGTGCAGCAGGGCGGCGAACTGCGCTGTCCCGCCACCGTGAAGACGGAGGCCGGCATAGCCGCCTTCGTCGTGGCCACGGCCGACGCCGGAAAGCTCCGCCTGCGCGCCACCTCGGGCACGCTGGAGCAGACCCTCACCCTGAAGCTGAAGAAAGCCGCGCTCTACCGCTGAGCGCCACGGCCGTAGCTCGCGCAAGAGGCACACCTCCGCGTTTTAACACTTCTTGCTTTCGGGCTGAAAATTTCGTATATTTGCAGTTGCAAAGGGGCAGGCCACAGCGGCCTGCCCCTTATTCTTATCGTTTTCAAGCATATCGGCGGACATTTTCCCCGCGTTTCACGCAAAAATGCAAGTAATGCTTTCACGAAATACACTACTTGCATTTAAAAAAAGGTTACTCCGCGGCCGAAAACCACTACTTGCATTGGTGGAAAAGACGCCTCCGAAAGTTGCCGAAGGTTAAAAACGTTAAAGTCGCCCGCCGCAGAAAGCGCAGACATCACCACCCCGTTCTACCATCTGTCGGCTCCCGCTCAAAGATATTCCCACGGCGAGGACCGGCGCGCACGGGCAAACGCGAAACGGCCAATTACGGAACTCAGGCGGAGCACGCCATCGTCTTCATCACTTATTCATATTCAGACACACCGCCGCTCCCGGCTGAAGATTTCGTAAAAAATAATCGGTACCAATAATATTTTTAATATTTCAACCTGTTTTTTCAATTATTTCGTATCTTTGCCCTCAAACTTTCGGAGTCTTTCGCTTCGCCCAGGCACAGGCCGATGTATCCGCCACCGCCGCCGGCAGGCAGAAGAACTTACCTGCGCCGGGTCGCCGACCGGAATCACATTCAGGCGGCGGAGGGCTTTGGGTGGGAGCCGGAGGTTGCTATATATGGAAAAGCGTTTACATGCGCTTTGTTCTTGACGATTAGAAACTTCGCAACTTTCCAATTGTAGTCTTGAACATAGCAACGGTAGATGCTCATGGGATGTTTTTATAAATCATCTTTATAGTATCTTCATGCCCGCCGCCCCACATTCAGGGAGCGGGGATGTTGCATAGAGAGAATTATATAAACTCATCGGCGTGGGTTTCGCGTTGCTCGTTTGACTACAATGGGCAATGCGAAGGCCTCTAATCGTGGAACGGGCAATAAAGTCGGATCTCCACGCTTTTTTTGTATAGTCACCATTCCTTTTTATTCACAGAACTCTGTCGCAGGGAGACAAACAGAGTGCAAAAAGAGTGTAGCCATGAAGCACACAAGGTATGGAAAGCTCGTCATCGCGCTTGCATTGTCATTAATGTATTGTTTGGCAAGTACCGGCGCCTATGCGCAAAAAGGAGGGAACAAAATTCTCAAAACAAATGAGACCGTCAAGAAAGCCGTGGCGGGAGCAGCTGCCAGAGAAGCCACCCACTACAGGAATCCGGGCGTATCTTACAGAACGCAGCGGAAACTGGAGCAGGTGAAGCAGCAGGATTCCGAAAAACTTAAGCGAAAGCACACCGAAATATTAAAAAAGGCCTCCGAGGCATTACAAGCCAATAAGTTCCAAGGTAGCGTATACCAATTTTCCCATTTTGGATTATACGGTAAACTACCGATACCGGAACAGGACATGTACCACTGCAACGACTCGGTGCTGAACGAGAAGATAGAACAGCGCTTTCTCTCCTATGTCCGGATAGAGAGTCAGTCGGTGGACGACCCCGATCCGGAATCCTTCCCCATGACAGAAGGGCAAAGAGACATCGCGACACACATATACAATGAAATAAAACAGTTCGGAGCCAAGAACATAAAAGTAACCTTGTCCGAAGACCAGTACATCTACGTGGACATCCCGTCGAACATCAAGGGCAACGTGCCGTCCGTCCTGTTTATGGCTCACATGGATGTTACGCCCGAGGCACCCGGCAAGGGCATAAAGCCGCAGGTGCACAGACACTATGACGGCAGCCCGATAAAACTCGGTAATGGCGTCACACTCAGCCCCGACATGCCGCAAGGGAAACATCTCAAGGAACTGAAAGGGAAAACCATCATAACGGCTGACGGCACGACCCTGCTCGGCGCCGACGACAAGACGGGCTGCGCCATACTGGTCACCATGATAGAGGAGATGGCCAACAATCCGAAGATGAAGCACGGCCGCGTCATGGTCATGCTGTCGCAAAACGAAGATGTGGGAAAAGCCGCCCTTCGTTACGACCCCGAAGTGTTCGGATCGAAGCCTGACATCGTGATAGATGTAGACGGCGGCGATCCGCAGGCATTCTCCGTAGCCAACTTCACTGCCATAGGACAAAGTTACACCTTCAAGGGCAATCTGGAGCACCCCAGCCACGGACTGGAAAACCAATACGGCGACGCGCTTACCGCCTCGGCCTACTTCATCGGCAGCCTGCCGCCGTCGGTACACCCGAGCGCCAGCACCGGCACACGGGGCTACATACACTGCTATTCCTGCGAACATCCGAAGGACAGCACCGGCACCACGATTTCAGACGAATACGTGGTCAAAGTGCGCCTGCGCTATTTCGACAAGGCGGAAGGCGACACCCTGCGCCAGTATCTCGACGACGCTTTTAGGAAGACAAACCAAGCCTATCCCTTCGTCAAAGTAACCCCCGGCGAACCGATACTTCAATACGAGAACATCGCCTACTCCATGCCCGAGTATGTTCCGCAGCTGATACAAAACGCAGCCATAAGAAAGGTCATCACCTACAGCCCTACGCCCGAAACATCCGACTTCGACATCCGCCTCTCATATATACTATCAAAACCACATCTTAGTAAGAAACAGATTAAAGAACTAACAAAGAAAGGTTTCATAAAACCGGTATCCTTCAGCCCCTTCAACGAGCGGGGAGGCACCACATCCGCCATGCTCTCCGCCCGTATGCCGGACAAAATTCCCGGCGGTCCGTGCATTTATTCAGGACAACAGAACGGGCACAGCATCTACGAATGGTGCTGCGTGGAAGAAATGACAATGATGGTTCGGGTAGTCCAGAACATTATTGAGGATACCTCGAAGATGAAGAACAAATAACTTAGACCATATAAAGACAATATCATGGAACATATATCACTATTATACGCTCTATTCTTTATAGCGGCACTAACCTATTGCATGACAAGAACGTGCAATCCAACCTTTCACGCACGGGGACATCCCATCTACGGGCCGCGGAAACACTCAAAGGCATGATAGGTAACACATAATGAAAACATTACATACTCTGACACAAATTGCGAATCCTTAATGCTTTTAAAAAAAGAAACTGACCAAGAAATAAATATCATACAGCAAAGAGCAAGCGGGGAAGCCGAAAACCATATAGAGTAGGCAAAATAAAAAATTACGGCTATGAAAAAGAAAGTATTACCAGTAATTGCAACAGTTATAGTAACCATCTCGACCTATGCCACGGTTGTAGGAAGGTAATGGGTTAAAGCGACTGACTCATACGAGAAATGCAAGATTAATTCTATTGATCGCAAATGTGGGAAATGCGGAATATTTATGGAAGGTTGCACAGACTAAAACGCTGGCGAAAGATGGTTCAAAAGTACATTTAAGCGTAAAGCATATAGGCAAACAGCTATCTGTAAATACAAATAGAATTCAAAGTATCCATTATAACATATTTCAAAATGAAATTTTCAATCCAAGGACTATTCCTTCTTCTTTTACTTTCGTTTACAGCGACAAATGCACGGGCACAATATGGAACCTATCACAAGGCACAGTATGGAGCCTATCACAAAGATGTGGAGTTTATCACCCACCTCGGTGTCGCACAATCCGATCTGCGCTATGGGGACAACACGGCTGCAGAATTCGGCATTGACTTTACTCCTTTCAACTCACCGAACGATATGTTTTCAATTTCTTTCTTTGCCAATTATAGACAAAGCAAGGACTATTGGAGTTTCAATCCTTTGGGAGGTACAAGCATGGTACTTGTCATGTTCTGCTCCGGTTTGCTTGACAAAAGCGACGAAGTAGTCAAAAAAATTGCGTATTGCACGATGTTCGAATCCATGGGCCTGAACTTCGCGCTAAGCCGCCACTTCGAACTTTCACCTTACTGGAGCCTGCTGCGCCTATCGCGCTGGCACAACGGAGCCACTTATGTGACTGGAGCCACGGGATTGCGGGCCAACTGGTACTTCGGGCGCAAGCTCCGCTGGTCCTTGCGCGGATCGTGCGAGTATTCATGGGGTTACGGCAACTCCGACTGGTGGGCCGAACGCATCAAGAATATCCTTGACGATAAGGAGGAAGCTACTTCTTATACCCGTCGTCATAAACCGCGTACACCCTTCAAAGGTGTCGTCTACGGTTTAAGTCTCGGTTATCGTTTCTGAAAAACGCGACCATATATATTGTTTAACTAATAATACTTTTTTATTATGAAGAAATTACTATCTGTCATTCCACTCTTTATCGGTTTGATGTCATCGGGCACAATTATTGGTGCACCGGTCGAATCTGTGTCTCCCGTAAAAAGCGAAGTTTCTGTACAAAAGAATGAAGTCACATACGAAATACGCTGGAGCGACTATTTAGGAAAGTATGTAGTGGATTTCAAAAACAACACGGCCTACGACGTTACAATTTCTTATTACTGGACCGACGGTGAAGAATGGTTCTTCTATAAGATTAAGAAAATGGAGGCCGGAAAAGTCAACGAAAACAACCCCGGCGGGATTTCCGGACAGCTAAAAGATGTCACCTGGGATTATATCAACGAAGAATAGACACCAACAAATAAAAAATGAACAGATTATGAAAAAGTTACTTTCAGTCCTATTCTTAGCAGCCATACTGGGACAACCAACAATGGCAGATGACACATTCTCAAATGTATCTGACAATAAAAAAGAGCGTATAGACGGTTTCCCTAAAAAATATTTAATGAACCAGGATCTTGATGGAGTATATATTTATAGGGTCGCACCGAATGCGAAAAACGCGCATCGGGGCCATTCTTTGGCGTGCAACGGTTATTGTCTGACCCTCTATAACAGGAACCCCTATAGTGTATATGTCACCTATCGCTATTGGAACTGGGACGATTACGATAAAAGCAAGTTAAAAGAGATTACAAATTCAGTAAAATTGACACCTGGTCAAAAAGATGACGGGAACCCCTGTTTCCCCCCAAACGGTGCATTTGAAATTCTGGAGGTAGAAAAAATAGCATCATATTAATAGTTCTTTAATACTTTTGAATGCTGTTTAATACAACTGCCAACACTTCCTCCGCAGGTGGCAACAAGCTGCCTGCGGAGTTCTTACGCAAGATTTGCTCTTTGAATGAACTCAACAATTCCATTAGTTCATCTTAAAAGAAAATTGTAAAAGACCATAAAAATTCATCCAGCCCACGCCACGTGTCTGAATTGCAGGATACATAAATACAGCAAGCAGGACTTATCCGGCCGACAGCTCCCGCAAATACACATTTCCCGAAGTCCTCAAAAGAGAGGTTACACCGCAAGACCTGACACTTTAGGAATTCAGTCTGATTGTCTGATATGACCAATTTGAGAAGTTCCTGGTTCACGCTTTTGTCTTATTGACAGGACAAAAAAGTATTATTCCGTCTTATAAGCAAAACGAACAACAGGAAATCTATGATTCGTGTCATAACTGCAGCAATAGGGTAAGAACAAGGCGCGTCTATTTGTTCTGGAACGAGTTCAGGAAATCGTCCTGCACGGCCTCCGGAGATTCATTGATGTGGCTCAGGTCGAGGAACGAGCGCAGGAAGTCCTCGCCGATCTCCACCGTAGGACGGCAGCCGCCGCGCAGCACGTAGTTGCGGACGCTTTGCAGCAGCTGTAGGGTGGCGGGGCGCTCGCCGATGTTCTTCTCCACATCGACGGCCAATACCAACAGGTTGCCCTGCCCTACGCGGGCCTCGAAGCCGATGCCCAGCTTGTGGTTGTGCTGGTAGGTGTCGATGGGCTGCAGGAAGGGACGGAGCGCGTCGGGGGCGGCATCCATCTCTATGACTTTGGCGTTGGTCAGGATGTCCCACCACTGCCAGTCCAGGTTGCTGTCGGTGTTGAAGTCGGCCAGTACGGGCTGCTCCTTGTGTACGAGGCACCCCAAGGTGAGCGGCTGCCACTTGAACATGACGGGATTCCAGAAATGGTTGTGGAAGTTCGACCTGCGGCCCTTCACCCGATCGGGCCGCGGAAGGAGCACCACGGTCTTGCCCTGCTGCAGATACTGCCGGGCCTGCGCCGTGTAGGCCGTGGTGAAGAGCACCTGCGGGGTGGACTTCAGCACCTCCTTCACATCGCGGCGGGCATACACCCAGATGTCCCAGTTGTTGACCGCGCGGCCGTCCAGTTCCAGGCGTACCGTGAGGCGGCTGTTGGCGGGCACCTTGTGGAGCGGGAACGAGAAGCTGCCGGCAGGAAACACGCCGTAGGTGCCGATACGCTCCGCCTTGAGGCGTCCGCTGAAGAGGGTGCGCCCCTGTTCGTCGGTGACGGTCCAGCGCAGGCGCGGGTTGCGGAAGGCCGCGGGCGAATAGTTGTAGACTTCGGCCTTGGCGGTGAAAGTCTCGTCGTTGTAGAAGGCACGCTTCGGAAAGCGGAGCAGGGGCACGGTGGGTGCGCAGAACTCGCGGAATTTCTCGGGGGAAATAATGCCTTTGCTCTCCCACAAAGCATTGAGAATGCCTACGGGAGCATAGCCCTGACCGGGAAAGTCGATGAGGCTGAGCAGCTGGAAGCCGGAGGAGAGGGAGCTGCGCAACTGGCCCTCGATGACATCCTTGTATTCGATGCGTGTCTGCTGTCCCGTGACGCGGAAGAAGTCGTCGGCCAGGTCGGCCATGCCGTGCGCCTGCAGGGAGTCGCGGTACAGTTCCAGATTTCGGAGCTCTACGGGGCCGGTGTAGCGCGACATTTCGCGGAAATCGGGATACACGCAGCGCTGGCCGGTCTCGTGGCTGATGATGGGCTGTCCGGTACCGTGGCCGGCATTGATGTCCCAGTCGGTATGCGGCCGCCCCTCGTAGATGGTGACGCCGCCCTTGTCGGAGCGGTGCGACACGTAGAACTGTTCCGAGGCCACGTGGCGGCGGGCCGTGGAGCCGGTGTAGAGGCGGCGGTTGTCGGTGCGCACGCCGTAGGCGGTCAGTTCGTTCAGGAAGTCGAAGTCACCCTCCAGCTCGTTGCCGTTGCAGTAAAGCACGAACGAGGGATGGTTGCCGTAGGCGCGCAGCAAGGCGCGCAGCTCGCGGCGGAAGAAGTCGTTGCGCGCCTCGTTGCCGGGCTGCGCGTCGCTGCCCCACATGGGCATCTCCACCTCCAGATATACGCCCATACGGTCGGCCATGCGGAAGCAGGCTTCGGGCGGGCACCACGAATGAAAGCGCATGTGGTTCATGCCATAGTCCTTGAGTATGCGGAAGATGCGCTCCCACGAGGCCTCGTCCATGGGCACGTGGCCCGTCAGTGGAAATTCAGCGTTGTTGACCGTTCCGCGCAGATGCAGCCGGTGCCCGTTGAGCAGGATGTCCTCGCCTTTGGCGCGGACCTCGCGCAGGCCGAAGTTTTCACTGAGCCTATGGCAAAACTCACTGCTCCCGTTCACACGGAGCGTGCAGTCCACCCGATACAGATTGGGCGTGAACTCGTCCCACAGGCGGGCTTTGGCGCCCAGGGCTATCGGCGTTTCGAGGTGCAGCACGGAGTCGGCGCCGGCCACGGGCACCGTCTTGTCCACCTGTACCTCCGGGCCGCTCACGGCGAAGTGCACTTCGCCCTTCACGGCGCGGCCGGTGGCATTGCATATATCGAGGCGCACCATGATCTGCTTGCGCCGTATGTCGGGGTATATCTGCATATTGTCCACGTACACCGAGTCGAGGGCTATCAGCTTGATGTCGCCGATGGCGCCGTTCCAGTTGATTTGCGTGAACTCGGTGTGCATGTGGTTCCACTTGTGGGTGTCGTACTGGTAGCGGTTGTCGATGAGCAGGTCGATGGTGTTGGACTGCCCGGCTTTCAGGTAACCGGTCAGGTCGTGCACGTGAGGCACGGTCAGATAGTCCTGCCGGCTCACCTCCTTGCGTCCGTCATAGACGGCCGTTAGCCAGTGGGCGCGCTCGAGGTAGAGGCGGATGAGCTTGCCCTCCCACTCGGCGGGTACCTGCACGTGTCTGCGGTACCAGGCCGGAGCCATATACTCGTACTTGCGGGTAAGCCGGTCCAGGTATTTGTAGGGAGTGGGGTAGCCGATGCCGTGCGCGTCCGTAATGCCCGGCAGCGTAATGGTAGAATGCAGTTTGTCGTCGCCACGCATTTCCACGCCGGCGCGCCGGAAATCCATCATGTCGGTCTCAAATTCCCAGGTGCCCGAAAGGTCCATTTCTTGTTGGGCGGTAGCCTGCGGCGTCCACAACAGCAGGGACAGCAGTGCCGCTATACGGTATACAGGTTTCATGGTACAGATATATTTATCAATGATCAATGATTCATCCGATTGTATTTGCTGACGGGCCGACAGGAACAGAGCTTGCAGCCCCGGGGCCGGGAGCGGACGAGCCACGGGCCGTTCTTCAGCCGAATCAGGCTCTTCGCGAAATTAGACATAAATTCCAGAAAGGCCAAACTAAAAGGGACATTTGCCGCATCAGTATTCAACAAAATTCATACCTTCGCAGACAGGAAAAGCCGGCATGCCCGTATGTGCCCCGAGTCAAAGCCCGCAAAAAAGGAACATACCGATATATATAAAACGACATAAAGAAGACACGCATGATGAGCAGAACATTCAAACTATTTCTGGCCGGACTGCTGATAGCCGTAGGCACAGCGGCCCGCGAGGTAATCCCGTTCAATTCCGGCTGGGAGTTCAAGAAAGGCCCGTTCGCCGAAGAGCCGATGAAGGCCGCCGCCAGCTGGAACAGCCAATGGGAGCAGGTAGAGATTCCCCACACCTGGAACGCGAAGGACATGCAGCGCTACGACAACTTCTACGAAGGCGCGGCCTATTACCGCAAAGAGTACGTATGCCCCGAGGAGATGAAGGACAAAAGGGTATTCCTGCGCTTCGAAGGCGTAGGAGCCTGCGCAGAAGTATATGTCAACGGCCAACTGGCGGGCACGCACAAAGGGGCCTACTCCGCCTTCGCCATAGAGATAGGGCCGATGCTCAAGACCGGCCAGAATAACGAGATCATAGTGAAGGCCGACAACAAGGCCCGCCAGGATGTCATTCCCGTCAACCACATCCTGTTCGGGGTCTACGGGGGCATCTACCGGCCCGTATGGCTCGTGGTCACGGAGAAGAGCCATATCGCCGTCACCGACAACGCCTCGCCGGGCATCTACATCAGCCAGAAGAACGTATCCAGGCGCTCGGCCGACATACAGGTGAAGGTCAAGGTGGACAATGCCGGCCTGCAGCCCGTGCCGGTCACTCTGGAAAATTTCATCTATACCCAGGACGGCAAGCTGGTAGCCGCCGACAGACAGCCGTTAGACCTCACCACCCAGGGCACGCAGGCGGTCGTATCATCCTTCCGTCTGAACCGCCCGCACCTGTGGCAGGGCCGTCAGGACCCTTATTTATACAAAGTGGTGGCACGGCTGAGCCAGGACGGCCAGGTGCTCGACGAAGTGACGCAGCCCCTGGGCATCCGCAAATATGAGATGATTGCCGGCAAGGGCTTCTTCCTCAACGGCGAGAAATATCCGATGTACGGCGTCTGCCGGCACCAGGACTGGCAGGAGCTGGGCAGCGCCCTGAAGAACGAGCACCACGACTTCGACCTGGCACAGATCATGGATTTGGGAGCGACCACAGTGCGCTTCGCCCATTACCAGCAGTCCGAGTACCTGTACTCCCGCTGCGACTCGCTGGGTCTGATTGTCTGGGCGGAGATACCCTTTGTGAACCGCGTGTCGGGCCTTGAGGCCGAAAATGCCAAGAACCAGCTGAGAGAACTGATACGCCAGAACTTCAATCACCCGTCCATCTATGTCTGGGGACTTCACAACGAGGTCTACCAGCCCCACACCTACACCGCACAGCTGACCGCGGAACTGCACGACCTGGCAAAGACCGAAGACCCCGACCGCTACACGGTCTCGGTCAACGGCTACGGACACATGGAGCATCCGGTGAACCTGAACGCCGACATCCAGGCCATGAACCGCTACTTCGGCTGGTACGAGAAGAAAATAAAGGACATGGACGCATGGATAGAAAAACTTGAGACAGAATATCCCTCACAGCGCTTCATACTCTCGGAGTACGGCGCCGACGCCAACATCGCCCACCAGACCGAGCTTTTGGGCGAATCGCTGAAATGGTGGGAACAGTACTACCCGGAAACCTTCCAGACGAAGGTGCACGAATATCACTGGAGCGTGATAGCCAGGCACCCCTATATCGTGGCGTCGTACCTGTGGAACGCCTTTGACTTCGCCACGCCGATGGCCGACCGCGGAGGTGTGCCCGGCCGCAACATGAAGGGGCTGATGACCTTCGACCGCAAGGTCAGAAAAGATTCCTACTATTGGTACAAGGCCAACTGGAGCAAGTCGCCGATCGTCTACCTGACGCAGAGAAGAAACGTGGAACGCGAGCGGAAGGAAACTTCGGTGACGGTCTACTCCAACATAGGGACGCCGAAAGTATATCTGAACGGAAAGGAGCTGCAGGGCATACGCAACGGATACACCGAAGTGCACTACATCTTCGACCATGTCACGCTGGCGCAGGGCAAGAACGTGCTGAAGGCCGTAGCCGTGAAGGACGGCCGGGAATACACCGACGAAATCGAGTGGAACTACTCCGGCGAAAAGGACCGGGGGACGGAGTCGTACGAAAACAGGAACGTGCACGCAGGTTTCTGACGCGGTCTGCCCCGCACGCCTGCCCTGATGGAAACACCGAAAGAGCCACCGGGAAAGGCGGCTCTTTCGACATTTTTCTTCGACCCGTCGTAACAGTCTGAGAAACAACATAAATACATTAGACAATAATGCCGAGAAAAACACCTCGGCGACCCTCCTCAAAAAGCATTACTTGGAATTTAAAAAGCACTTACTCGTGTAAAAATTCCAAGTAATGCTTTTTCGAACACCAAGTAATGCTTTTTTCACGGCGCCCGGAGCGGCCTTCCGACCGGCCGGCGCACTCTCCTTTCAGCCCTGCCGATTATCTGCCGGCGCATTGCGGCGGAACGAAGCGGCGAGACGGATTTTCCCGAAAAGGTGGCCGGCGCTTCACAAGACCGGCCCGCGCCGCCCGCCGCCCGCCGCCAAAGGGCGGCAGACCGGCGGCGGGCCGGCCGGGAAAAGGCCGAAAAAGACAGCCGCGGGGAAAATACCGTCACGACCATGGCGAAATTCAAAAAAAATCCGTACTTTTACGGCATTTTAGAACTCACGAATCTACTGATAACTACAACAAGTCTTGCAAATATGGAAAAGATAAAAGGACTCATCGACGCTCCGTTCACCCCCTTCACGGCCGACGGAGAAGTGAACTGCGAACCCATCCCCGCATACGCCGCCATGCTGGCACGCAACGGACTGAAGGGCGTATTCATCAACGGATCCTCGGGCGAGGGCTACATGCTCACCGAAGAGGAGCGGATGCAGCTGGCCGAGGCATGGATAAAGGCCAAGCCGACGGAGGACTTCAAGGTGATCGTACACGTGGGCAGCACGTGCGTCAGGAGCAGCCGCCGGCTGGCCGCGCACGCGCAGGCCATCGGCGCCTTCGGCATCGGTGCCATGGCGCCGCCGTTTCCCAAGGTGGGCCGCGTGGAGGAACTGGTGAAATACTGCGAGGAAATAGCCGCCGGCGCACCGCAGCTGCCCTTCTACTTCTACCACATACCGGCCTTCAACGGCGCCTATCTGCCGATGCTCGACTTTCTGAAAGCCGTGGACGGCCGCATCCCCAACTTCGCCGGCATCAAGTACACCTTCGAGAGCCTCTACGAATACAACCGCTGCCGCCGCTACGCCGGAGGCAAGTTCGACATGCTCCACGGACAGGACGAGACCATTCTGCCCTGTCTGGCCATGGGCGGCGCACAGGGCGGCATCGGCGGCACTACGAACTATAACGGCCGCGTGCTCACCGGCATACAGGAGGCCTGGGAGCAGGGCGACCTGGACAAGGCCCGCGAGCTGCAGGAGTTTGCCCAGGATGTCATCGATGTCATCTGCCGTTTCCGCGGCAACATCGTGGGCGGCAAGCGCATCATGAAGCTCATAGGTCTCGACCTCGGTCCCAATCGGACGCCTTTCCAGAACATCACCGAAGAGGAGGAGGCCGCCCTGAAGGCCGAACTGGAAAGCATCGGTTTCTTCGAACGCTGCAACAAGTAAGTACCACTCACCCATCCACACCCGAACGACGATGAAGATAAAGGCCCTGCTTTTCTCCCTCATGACGCTCTGCGCCCTCGCGCTGACGGCCGGCCAACCGCCCGTGGAGCACCACCACAACGACAACCGACACAACGAAGTGACCTACAGTGAACTGCCGCCGCTACGCGTGAGCGGACAGCAGGGCGTGTCGGGCGCCTATGCCGGCATGGCCGGCGGCAAGATGCTCGTGGCCGGCGGCTGCAACTTTCCCGGCGTGCCGGCTGCACGGGGCGGCGAAAAGCAGTTCTACGACACGGTGTACCTCTACGAGGACCCCGCCTCGGTGCACCACCGCTGGGAGGTGGCGGGTCATCTGCCCCGCGCCGCGGCCTACGGCGTGAGCGTCACCACGCCCCAGGGAGTGGTGTGCGCAGGCGGCTACGACGGCCTGCACAGCCTCAGCACCGTCTGTCTGCTCAACATCAGTCACGGGCAGCTCCAGACGACGACGCTGCCACAACTCCCCGTGGCGCTCGACAACATGGCCGGCGCCTATGGCGAGGGCTACGTGTACGTGGCCGGCGGGCAGAGCGACGGACGGGCGTCGCACAAGGCCTTCCGTCTGAAACTGCAGGGCGGCAAGGCCTGGGAGGCGCTGCCCGACTATCCCGGCGCCGCCCGCCTGCAACCCGCCGCGGCCATGCAGAGCGACGCTACCGGTCCGTGCTTCTACCTGATGGGCGGATACGCACCGGCCGAGGACGGCAAACGGGCCGAGATGCACCGCAACGGACTCATATACAACCCGCGGACGAAAAGCTGGCGGACGACCGCCGACATCATTCCGCAGGGCGAGACGACGCCGCGCGCCATCAGCGGCGCCACCTGCGTCGTCAGCGGCTGCGCCCACATCGTATTCTTCGGCGGCGTCAACGCCGACATCTTCCTACCGGCCGTCAACCGCAGCCTCGACCTCGCCGACGCCATCGCCGCCGGCGACTCGGCACAGGCCATGCGGCTGCGCCGCGAGGCGGCCGAATATCTGCTGCACCACGCCTCGTGGTACCACTTCAACGACGAACTTATCATCTACCACACCCTCACCGACACCTGGGTGACGGAGTCACACTCGCCCTGCCTGGCGCGGGCGGGAGCCATGGCCGTCAACGCCGGCAAGGAATGGATCATCGTGGGCGGAGAGACAAAGCCCGGCATACGCTCGGCGGAGGTCAACGCCGTACACATGGGGGTGCGTATCGAGTTCGGCGTGCTCAACTGGCTGGTACTGCTGCTCTATCTGGCCGGCATGCTGCTGCTCGGCTACTACTTCATGAAGCGTGAGGGCAGTTCGGACGACTTCTTCAAAGGCGGCGGCCGCATACCCTGGTGGGCGGCGGGCATCAGCATCTACGCCACAATGCTCAGCGCCATCACCTACATGGCCATCCCGGCCAAGGCCTACGCCACCGACTGGACCTACTATCCCATGCTCGTGACCATTCTCATCGTCTCGTTCCCGGTCATCAGGTACTATCTGCCCTTCTTCCGGCGCCTCAACGTGACGAGCGCCTACGAATATCTCGAACGCCGCTTCAACTACACCACGCGCCTCATGGCCAGCCTGCTTTTCATCGTCTTCATGGTGGCGCGCATGGCACTGGTGCTCTACCTGCCCTCGCTGGCACTGACCACGGTGACGGGCATCGACATCTACACCTGCATCATACTCATGGGCGTCATTACCATCGCCTACTGTACGATGGGCGGCGTAGAGGCCGTGGTATGGGGCGATGTGGTGCAGGGCATCATCCTCGTGGGCGGCGCCATCTTCGCCGTTGTCTATCTCGCCGTCAACACCGAGGGCGGCGTCGGCGGATTCTTCGACATCGCCGTGGCCAACGACAAGTTCCGCCTCTTCGACTGGAGTTTCGACTGGACCAAAGCCACCTTCTGGGTGGTGATACTCGGCGGACTGGCCAACAACCTGATTTCCTATACTTCCGACCAGACCGTCATACAGCGTTACCTCACGACCAAAGACGAGCGCGGCGCCGGACGCAGCATCCTCATGAACGGCGTGATGAGCGCCTTCATATCCGTTGCCTTCTACGCTATCGGCACCGGGCTCTACACCTTCTTCAAGACGCACCCGCAGGAGCTCGACTACACCATGTCGAATTCCGACGCCATCTTCCCCTTCTTCATGATGAGCCAGCTGCCGTCGGGACTGGCCGGACTGCTCATCGCGGCCATATTCGCGGCGACGATGTCGACCATCTCCTCCAACATCAACTCCGTATCGACGGCTTTCTCCATCGATGTCTACAAGAAACTCAGGCCGACGGCCGACGACCGCGAGATGCTCCGCGTGGCGCGCCGCACCTGCGTGGTGGCGGGCGTCATAGGCGTAGTCATCGCCGTGCTCATGGCCACGTGGAACATACTGTCGCTGCTCGACTACTTCAACACCATCCTCGGACTCCTGTCGAGCGGTCTGGGAGGACTCTTCGTCATGGGCATCTTCTTCCCGCACATCAACGCGCGCGCCGCACTCATCGGTTTCGTGGTGGGAACGGGCGTCGTGTTCTATCTCAACTACCTCACCCCCGTATCGTTCCTCCTCTTCGGCGCCATCGGCATGGTTGTCTCGGTAGCAGTAGCCCTGCTCGTGGCCTGCTTCACCCGCGAGGAACGCCGGCAGGACGGACTCACCTGGAAAACCCTCGACAAACAATCGCAAGAACCGTAATATAAAAACAGATACATGGAAAAGATAGATTTCAAGGCACTCGCCGCACAATACAAGACGGAACTGCTCGACAAAGTAGTGCCCTTCTGGCTCGAAAAGTCGCAGGACAAGGAGTTCGGCGGCTACTTCACCTGCCTCGGACGCGACGGCGAGGTCTTCGACACCGACAAGTTCATCTGGCTGCAAGGCCGGGAAGTATGGATGTTCGCCACGCTCTACAACAAGGTGGAGCGCCGGCAGGAATGGCTCGACTGCGCGGTGCAGGGGGCCGAGTTCCTGAAAAAATACGGCCACGACGGACAGCTCAACTGGTATTTCGCGCTCGACCGCGAGGGCCGGCCGCTCGTCGAGCCCTACAACATCTTCTCCTACACCTTCGCCGTCATCGCCTTCGGCCAGCTCGGCATCGCCACGGGCAACGAGGAATACATCGACATAGCGCGCCGCACCTTCGACATCGTCCTTTCGAAAGTGGACAATCCCAAGGGACGGTGGAATAAGGCCGCCAGCGGCGCCCGCGCCATGAAGAGCTTTGCCCTGCCCATGATACTCTGCAACGTAGCCCTCGAGATCGAGCCGCTTCTCAGCCCCGACTTCCTGCAAAAGACCATCGACACGTGCGTGCACGAGGTAATGGATGTGTTCTACCGGCCCGAGCTCGGCCTCATCGTGGAACATCTCGGCACCGACGGCGAGCTCGTAGACTGCTTCGACGGCCGTCTGCTCAACCCCGGCCACGCCATCGAGGCCATGTGGTTCATCATGGACCTCGGCAAGCGTCTGGGCCGCACCGACCTCATAGAAAAGGCCGTGAAGATAGCCCTCAACGAGGCCGAATACGGCTGGGACAAGCAATACGGCGGCATCTTCTACTTCATGGACCGCCTCGGCCGCCCCGTGCAGCAACTCGAATGGGACCAGAAACTATGGTGGGTACACCTCGAGACGCTCATCACCATGCTCAAGGGTTACCGCCTCACGGGCGACGAACGCTGCCTGGAATGGTTCAAGCGTGTTCACGACTACACGTGGAGCCACTTTGCCGACCCCGAGTATCCCGAGTGGTACGGCTATCTCAACCGCCGCGGCGAGGTGCTGCTCCCGCTCAAGGGCGGCAAGTGGAAGGGCTGCTTCCACGTACCGCGCGGCCTTTTCCAGTGCTGGAAGTTGCTCGAAGAACTGGCGGCGGCCGAAAAAGCCTGATCCGCCGGCACACCACATTTATTCCACCCTCTGACACGAACCATCCATGATACTCATCGACCTTTCTGACAGCGCCGGCATAGAGAAGCTCCACCCGCTCTTCCGCCAGTTGTTCGACTTCGTAAAGACGCACAACCTCGCCACCATACCGGCCGGCCGCATCGAACTCCGCGGCAAGGAACTCTTCATCAACGTATCCGACGCCCGACTGCTCGCCGCCGAGGAGCAAAAGCTCGAAGTGCACCGCGACTACATCGATGTGCACTTTCCCTTGAGCGGCGACGAAATCGTGGGCTGGCGGCCGCTTCACACGCTCACGCAGGAGCCCGACGCCCCCTTCGACACCGAAGCCGACTTCGCGCTCTACAGTGCCGAACCGTCCACCTACCTCACCGTCCGGCCGGGGCAGTGCCTCGTCGTATTTCCCGAAGACGCCCACGCGCCCATCATAGGCAGCGGCACGCTCCGCAAACTCATCGCTAAGGTGCGCCTGTAAAACCACGCCGTCCCTTAAAACCGCAGCCGTCCGCCGGAAACTCATGCACGAGTTTCCGGCGGACGGCTGTGTATTTTCCAAAGAATCATACCGACCCGGGCTGTTCACCGCCGGGCCATCTGTCTGAAGGTGAGGAGGACGACGGGCAACGCCAGCAGGAAGGCGCAGACATCGGATACGGGCTGTATCAGTTCCACGCCGCGCAGGCCGAAAGCCGTGGGCAGCACCAGCGCGAGGGGCAGGAAGAAGAGACCGGAGCGGGCGGCGGCCACCAGATTGGCCCGCCATGCCAGGCGGAGGGTCTGCAACATCTGGTTGGCCACGCCGGTGAAGGCGAGCAGGGGCCAGGCGAGAATCTGCCAGCGGAAAGCCTCCGCACCGACGGCCACTACAGCGGGGTCGGCACGGAAGAGGGCGACGATGCCTTCGGCGCACCACCAGCCCACCGCCGCGCAGCCCGTCAGCAGAGCCGTCCCCGCCGACACGCAGAAGACGAAGCCGGCGCGCACACGGCCGTAGCGCCCGGCACCGTAGCAGAAGCCGCACAAGGGCTGGAAGCCCTGACCGAGGCCGATGACGGCGGCATAGACAAAAAACGACACGCGGCCCACCACCGACATGGCGGCAATGGCGGCGTCGCCGTAGGACGCGGCCGCGAGGTTGAGCACGGCCACGGCGGCACAGGCCAGTCCCTGACGCAGAAGCGAGGGCGTGCCGCCACGGGCTATCTCGCGAAACACTTCCGCGGCCGGCCGCATCGGGCGCAGACTTATCCGCACGCTTCCCGGCCGGCGTGCCTGCCACAGCAGCACACCGAAAGCGCAGGCCTGCGACACGACTGTGGCCCAGGCCGCACCGCCGACGCCCCAGCCGAATACGAAGATGAACAGCGGGGCAAGCATCACGTTGAGCAGGGCACCGGAGAGTATGCCCAGCATGGCGCGGAAGGCATGGCCCTGCAGACGCAGCTGATTGCTGAGCGTGAAGGCGCCCGTCATGAACGGCGCCCCGAGCAGCACGATGCCCACATAGCGCTCGGCCAGCGGCTGCACGGTGGGCGTGGCGCCCGAGAGCCGCACCAGCGGCGCCAGCCACAGCAGTCCCGCAACGGCCAGCACCGCCCCGCCCGCCACGCCGAGCTGCAGCCCGGCGGAAGCCATGCGCGCGGCCTCTGCCCCGCGCCGCGCCCCGAGAGCCTGCGCCACATAGTTGCCCGAACCATGACCGAAGAAGAAGCCAACGGCCTGGATGACCGACATGACGGCAAAAGCCACCCCGACGGCGGCCACGGCCTGCGTACTGAGGCGGCCCACGAAGTAGGTGTCGGCCATATTGTAGAGACTCGTGACGAGCATCGACACCACGGCGGGCACAGCCAGCACGAGCACGACGCGCCTCACGGGCGCCTCGGTCAGAAAGGAATAGTTGTCGTGGTGCGGATATGCCATGCGGGGATGTCGTGAATATATTCTCTGTCAAAACAGCCAGCCTTGTCCGCCACACGGACGGACAAGGCTGACGGGAACCGTTATTTCGTTCCGGTTCAAAGCTCCAGCCGGTCGAGTTCCTGCCCCTTGGCGTCGAGCACGCGGAGCGTCAGTTTTTTGCCGCGCTTCTCGAGCACGAGCAGGGTGGCACTGACGAGGCTCGGGCCGCCTCCCACGACGGCGGGACAGGGGTTGCCCAGCTCACCCTTGGCGTGCAGCCGGTACTCGTGGGTGTGCGCCCCGAGGGCCACGTCGAGCCTGGCTTTCATGAGCAGGGGCGCCCAGAGTTCCGGACAGGGCTGGTACTTATCGGTGTTGCCCCACACGGGGATGTGCGAGAGCAGCACGCGGCGTGCGGCCTTGCGGAAGGGGCGGCCGGCCAGTTCGTCGCGCAGGAAGTCCACCTGGTCGTGGCGGAAACGGGTGAAGTCGTTGAGCCCGTAGTACACCCAGTGCGTGTCGGGCTTGTCCTCGCCGCAGTCGAGCATGACGAAGCGCGTGTCGCCCCACGAGAAAGCGCCGTAGGTGCGGCCGCCGGGATTGTCGAAGAGCGAGGGCATGCCGGCGGAGTAGGCGTTGCGTATCTCGTGGTTGCCGCGCATGAAGAAGGCGGGCACCTCGGCGCAGCGGAAGGCGTCGGCGAGGATGTGGATGTGCTTCATGGCATAGAGGCGGTCGGTCGGTTCGGGCAGACAGTCGCCGTTGAAGATGACGAAGTCGTGCGGAATGTCGGCCGCCAGGCGGCTCAGTGCGTTGATGACCGACCGGCTTTCATGCAGGTCGTTGATGATGAGCGCGGTGAAGTCGGTGGCGTCGGCCTTGGGCAGGGTGAACCGGTAGAAAGGCGTGCGGACGGTGTGGCCGAAGGTCTTGCTGTAGGACTGGTAGTTGACGATTTCCTGCGCGCACACGCGGTAGTAATAGGTGGCGCCGGGCGTGAGACTGTCGAGGCGTATCTTGTTTTCGATGTCGTAGCACACCTCCTGCCCGGCATTAAGGGCCCGGGCGCGGCGCAGGTGAAGCGTGTCGGTGCCGAACTCCACCCAGCAGTGCGACACGGCCTGCGTCTGGAACATGACGGTAATGCCGTCGGGCGAGGGGTTCTGCAGATAGGGCTCACGATAGAGCAGGCGGTCGGCCGGCGTCTTGAGCTGCAGGGCGGCCACCACGGGCCGGTGGTCGGAACCGGCGGGCTCTTTGCCGTCGGCCACGCGGGCGCCACGCGCCACCACCTCGCCGGCGGTCGGAGCGTAGAGCGCCACATAGTCGATGCACTCCACGGGCTTGTCGGCAGGATAGGTCTTGCCTTTGCCGTCGTTAAGCAGCTTGAAGTCCTGCTTCAGCGCATTCATGAAAGGCGAACCGATGGTATCGTTCCAGTCGCCGGCCAGGATGAAGGGCTTGTCGTAGCGGGCGGCTTCCTTGCGGAGCAGCTCGAGCGAGGCCATGCGGTCGGCGGCGGTGAGGGAAAGATGCGTACAGCCTACCACGTAGCGGTCAAACTCGGCCACAAGCAGCACGCGGGCCTCCTCGCGTCCGGGCAGGGGCACGCGGCGCACGTTCAGGGGGCGCTGGCGGCTGAGCAGGCCTACGCCGTAGCGGCCGCCGTCGTAGTCGATGGCGGCGGCGAAGGTGTCGTGCAGCAGGGCCTCGCGGGCTATTTCGCCCAGCACGTAGCGGCCGCCGCTGCGGTGCGTGGCGCTGTCCACCTCCTGTACGGCCACGACATCGGCCTCGGCGCGGACCATCGCGTCGGCCACGCGCCGGTAGTCGCGCCGGCCGTCCATGCCGACGGCATTGCGCACGTTGTAGGTCATCACGCGGAAGTTGTTGGAGCGCTGCAGGGGAGTCTGCGCGCCGGCGGGCAGATGCGCCGCCACAAAGGCCGCTGCAAGGGCGGCTCTGAGCAGGACAGTTAATCTATGAGTCATGGTATTGTTTAGTTGGTTGAAAGGGCGCGCTCCGGCAACGGAGCGTTTCCTTGCCACAAAATTAATAAAAAAAAGCATGCCGCACCGGCTGCGGCCCGATATTAATGGCAGGAACCGCTCCTATAGCCGTGCGGGCCTTGCCGCTATTCCGTCCGCGCGGCTCCCGCGGCTCCGGCACCTCTGCCCCTATTGCCCGAAAAAGTGGCACGCCTTGCCACAAAAGTGGGAAGCAGTGCCACAAAAGTGGGAAGGCGTGCCACTCTTCGCCGCAATACGATATTTTTGCGTACATTTGCGGCAAATATCACCAACGACACATCTTTTTCATCATGCAAAAGCAAACGTTTCAAGACCTGGCGGCACTGATGGCCACGCGCCGCTCGGTGCGCCGCTACACCGACGCGCCGGTGGACGAGGCCCTGCTGGCCGAACTGCTGGAAAAGGCCGCGCGCACACAGACCATGGGCAACCTGCAGCTCTACAGCGTGGTCGTGACACGCGACGGGGAGGGCAAACGCCGGCTGGCGCCCTGCCACTTCAACCAGCCCATGGTGACGGACGCTCCGGTGGTGCTCACCTTCTGCGCCGACTATCACCGCACTTCGGCCTGGTGCCGCCAACGCAAGGCCGAACCGGGCTACGACAATTTCCTCTCCTTCATCAACGCCGCCACCGACGCGCTGCTCTTCTGCCAGTCGTTCTGCACGCTGGCCGAGGCAGCCGGACTGGGACTGTGCTACCTCGGCACGACGATATACCGGCCCGAGGACATCATCGACGCGCTCGGCCTGCCCGAGCTCGTAATGCCGGTGGCCACGATCACCCTGGGACATCCGGCCGAGGAGCCCGCGCTCTCCGACCGCCTGCCGCTCACGGCCTTCGTGCACGACGAGACCTACCGGCGCCCCACGCCGGAGAGCATCGACCGCGACTATGCCGCCCGCGAGGCTCTGCCCGAAAACCGCGAGTTCGTGCGCATCAACGCCAAAGAGACGCTGGCGCAGGTGTTCACCGACCTGCGCTACACGCGCCGCGACTGCGAGGCCATGAGCGAGGGACTGCTGCGTGCCCTGCGCCGCCAGCGGTTCATGGAGTAAGGCGTCGGCCCATAACCAGGCGCCGCCCCACAGAAACGACGGCGCGGAAGCCTTCCGCAAGGGAAAGCCTCCGCGCCGTCGGCACGCAGAAGCGGCAGGCACGGCAGTGCCCCGCTTATCGGGCAAAGTCGCGGGGCCGGTCGATGAGCCAGTTGCTGCCGCGGACGGAGTCGTCGGGCAGGCCGGCCAGTTCGAGCGACTTCATGAAGAAGACGATGCTCATGTCCTCGAGGGCGTTCATCACCTTCTTCTTCTTCTCGGGATCCTTCTCCCACTTCTCTATTTCATCCCCGTGTTCCTGGGTAAAGGCGGCGTTCTTCTTTTCAAACTCCGCCATGGCGGCCCGCAACTGCTCCTCGTTGCCGGCCTTGCGGACGGCCTCGGTGCTTTCTTTCACGAACTCGACATAGGCCTCGTCGGCGCTCTTTCCGCAGGCCGCAAGCAGCAGAACCGCGGCGATGGTTGCCAGTATTTTCTTCATAAGTTCCTCCTTTACTTTCCTGAATATCGGCGGCACCGCCGGCACGGACGCCGCGGACCGCCGCCTTACATTATTGCGGATCGGCGCTGAGCGCTTCGGAGATCCGGGCCTCGAGTTCCTCGCAGAGCTCGGGATTGTCGCGCAGCAGACGCTTCACGGCGTCGCGGCCCTGACCTATCTTCGACTCGCCGTAGCTGAACCACGAACCGCTCTTCTTGATGATGCCGAGCTCCGTACCGAGATCCACGATTTCACCGATGTGCGAGATGCCCTCGCCGAAGGTGATTTCAAACTCGGCCTTGCGGAAGGGAGGCGCCACCTTGTTCTTGACCACCTTGACGCGCACCTGGTTGCCGATGGGCGTATCGCCGTCCTTCAGAGTGGTCACCTTGCGGATGTCGAGACGCACGCTGGCGTAGAACTTGAGGGCGTTGCCGCCGGTGGTGGTCTCGGGGTTGCCGAACATGACGCCTATCTTCTCGCGCAACTGGTTGATGAAGATGCAGGTGGTATTGGTCTTGTTGATGGTCGAAGTGAGCTTGCGCAGCGCCTGGCTCATGAGGCGCGCCTGAAGTCCCACCTTGTTGTCGCCCATGTCGCCTTCGATCTCAGCCTTGGGCGTGAGCGCGGCCACGGAGTCTATCACGATGATGTCGATGGCCGACGAGCGGATGAGCTGGTCGGCTATCTCGAGCGCCTGCTCGCCGTTGTCGGGCTGCGAGATGAGGAGCTCGTCGACATTGACGCCGAGCTTGGCGGCGTAGAAGCGGTCGAAGGCGTGCTCGGCGTCGATGAAGGCCGCTATGCCGCCGTTCTTCTGCGCCTCGGCTATGGCGTGTATGGCGAGGGTGGTCTTACCGGAACTCTCGGGGCCGTATATCTCGATGATGCGTCCCTTGGGATAGCCGCCCACACCGAGTGCCGCGTTGAGGGCGATACTTCCGGTGGGTATGACATCGACATTCTCCACCTGCTCGTCGCCGAGTTTCATGATGGAACCCTTGCCGAAGTCTTTTTCGATCTTGGCCATGGCGGCCTGCAGGGCCTTCAGTTTCTCGCTGGCGTCGCTGATTATTGTTTCTTCTTTCTTTGCCATTGTATGTGAAATAGTTTGTTTACGATTAGGATTACTTGGCGCGTTCACCGCACAAAGTTAGGTAAAAACACGAAGCGGGCCAAATTTGCCGCCATGCGGTCAGCGGCCGGCGGCCATACGCCCTATGGCCTCGCGGCAACGCTCCATGAGCCATTTGGGCGTGGAGGTGGCGCCGCAGACACCCACACTGCGCGCGCCGTCGAACCATTCGGGCCGCAGGGCGGCCGGCGTGTCCACAAGATAAGAGCGCGGATTGACCTGACGGCAGGCCTCGAAAAGGACGCGGCCGTTGCTGCTCTTGAGGCCGCACACGAAGATGATCACATCGTGGCGCGCGGCGAAGGCGCGTATGTTGGGCAGGCGGTTGGCTACCTGGCGGCAGATGGTGTCGAAGTAGCGGAAGGTGGCGGGCGGCTGTATATGGGCCGTGATGTAGCCGACGATGTGGCGGAAGCCCTCGAGCGGCTTGGTGGTCTGCGAGAAGAGGCAGATGTCGCGGCTGAAGTCGAGGCGCGCCGCCTCCTCGGCACACTCTATGACGACGGCCTCGCCGTCGGTCTGCCCCACGAGGCCGAGCACCTCGGCGTGGCCGCGCTTGCCGTAGATGACTATCTGCGGACGCTCGCTTTCGGAGAAGACGCGCTTGATGCGCCGCTGCAGCTGCAGGACGACGGGGCAGGTGGCGTCGATGATTTCTATGCCGCGCCGGCGGGCGGCGGCGTAGGTCTCGGGCGGTTCGCCGTGGGCGCGGAGCAGCACTTTCTCGCCGCGCAGGCGGCGGAACTCCTCGTGGTCGATGGTGACAAGGCCCAGGGCGCGCAGGCGCTCGCACTCGCTGCCGTTGTGCACGATGTCGCCCAGACAGAAAAGGCGGCCGCCGGCGGCGAGTTCCTCCTCGGCCTTGCTGATGGCCGTGGTCACGCCGAAGCAGAAGCCCGACTTGTCGTCTATCTCGATGGTAAGCATGGGGCAGGCAGGGTGTTTATTCGCCGGCCGCCTCGGCAAAGCGGGCGAGCAGCCAGGCGTGCTGTTCGGCGATGGTCATGTGGCTGTTGTCGAGCACGAGCGCCCCGGGTGCCTGGCGGAGGGGGGCCGTTTCGCGGTGGGAGTCGATGTAGTCGCGCTCCTCTACGTTGCGCAGTATTTCGGCGTAGTCGGCCGGCATGCCCTTGGCCTCGAGCTCGTCGAAGCGGCGGCGGGCGCGCACCTCGGCCGAGGCGGTGACGAAGATCTTGAGTTCGGCGTCGGGAAAGACTACGGTGCCTATGTCGCGGCCGTCCATGACGATGCCGCGCTCGCGGCCCATGGCCTGCTGCTGGCGGGTGAGGGCCTCGCGCACGAAGGGGAGGGCCGCCACGGGGCTGACGCGCGAGGAGACCTCGAGGCCGCGTATGTCGCGCTCCACCACCTCGCCGTCGAGGCATACGAGGGGCAGGCGGGTGGCCTCGTCGAGGCGGAAGCTGACGCCGACCTGCGGCATGAGGGCCTCGAGGCGGGCGGCGTCGAGGCTGCCGTCGGGCGCGAAGAGCCCCTGGCGCAGGGCGAAGAGGGTGACGGCGCGATACATGGCGCCGGTGTCGACATATACATAGCCCACCTCGCGGGCCAGGGCCTTGGCCATGGTGCTCTTGCCGCACGAGGAATGGCCGTCGATGGCTACTATAATTTTTTTCATCACAGTTGTTTTTTTAGCGGAACAGACATTAATATATACACGCGGGCATGCGCGGAGGCGCGCGCCTCAGAAACGGTAGGCCACGCTCATGAGCACGGAGGAGGCGGCCACGTGGTATTTGGCGTAGGACACGGCGGCCTCGAAGCGCGCCAGATGGAGGCCGGCGCCGAAGGTGAGGCCGGCGCCGTGGCCGCTGCCGGCGGCCTTGAGTTCGTAGGCGCGGCGGAAATTGTAGCCGGCGCTGAGGCTGACGGCGGCGACGGGCAGGATGTCGACGCCCACGGCCAGATGGTTGAGCGCCTTCTTGCCGAAACTGAGCTTTTCGCCCTCGGGGTGGAAGTAGTCGTCGCTGCCCCAGCGGGTGAGGTCGGTGAGCGTGACGCTGAAGCGTACGGGCGCGTGGGCCATGCCTTTGGTGAAGCCGGCCTGGAGGTTGAAGGGCACGCGGGCCGTGCGGCCGTCGAACGACTTGAGTTCGGCGCCCACGTTGCGCAGCGCGGCCGAGAAGGAGAAGTCGCGCTCTTCGTCGTAGTAGTTGAGGCCGAGGTCCACGGCAAAGGCGAAGGCGGAATAGCCGGCATAGTTGCTGCTGACGGCCTTGAGGGCCGCACCGCCGGCCCAGCGGTCGGTGAGGAGGTAGCTGTAGGCGCCGCCGAAGACGATGTCCTTGGGCGAGAAGCTGCCGAGCACGGCGCCGGTCTCGTCGGTCTCGTCCATGGAGCCGTAGCCCATGTACTGCGCGGTGAAGGCGGCGGTGTGGCGCTCGCCGAAGGCCTTGACGAACTGCGCGCCGAGCCAGCTGCCGCCGCCGGCAAGGGTCATGAAGTCGAGGCCCAGACTGCGGTCGCTCACGGAGGAGTAGAGGGCCGGATTGCTCCAGCCGGCCCACGGCGTGTCCTCGACGGTCGATATATTCTCGCCGCCCAGCGCGGCCACACGCGGCGAGACGGGCAGGCCGAGCACTTCATAGGCGGCCGAACCCTCCTGGGCCGACGCCCGGCCGAAGAGCAGAAGGCACAGGACGAGAAAGAGGCTTTTTTTCATTCTGTTCGCAAAAATTGTGTTCAAAGGTACTATAAAATTTAGATTTTGGGCGTACTTTTGCAGCATTAATTACACGGCGGCCCGTCTTGTCTGCGGCCGCGCACGCCTATAGGAAAAACGTGAAGAGCTCAGATTTATTTTCAAAGGACTGGTGCGAACTGCTCTTTCAGGGACGCAACAAGGACTACGGCGCCTACAAGCTGCGCCGCGACACCGGACGGCGCTACCGCCGGGCGCTCGGCGTAGTGCTGGCCTCCCTGCTGCTCTTCGTGGGCGTGCCCGTCGGCGTGCATCTGTACATGCGCTACCAGCTGCTCATGGGGCTGAAGGACGCCAAGGCCGACATAGAACGCCTGCGCGACCTTGACAAACGCGAGGGCTTCGAGCTCAAACGCATCTCGGCCGGAAGGGGAGCGCCCCTGCGCTCCACCGTGAAGGACGCCGCCGAGCGCGCCCCCGAGATAACCGACGAGGCGACAGGGGCCGTCGTGGTGGGCGAGGCCGGGCCCGAGACCTACGTGCCCGACGAGACGGCCGAACTGCAGGACCGCGACACGACGCACAACCGCGACCGCGAGGATCTGCCCATAGAGGGGCCGCAGCTGACGGCCGTGGAGGTGGTGGAGGAGATGCCGCAGTTTCCCGGCGGACTGAGGGCACTCATGGCCTGGCTCGACGAGAACGTGCCCTACCCGCGCGCCTGCATAGAGCAGAAGGTGAAGGGCGACATGGAGGTCTCCTTCATCGTGGACGAAGGCGGCAACGTGCTCGAGCCGCAGCTCACCCGCCGCCTGCACCCCGACCTCGACGCCGCGGTCATGGACGCCCTGCGCCGCATGCCCCGCTGGCGGCCCGGACGACGGGGTTCGCGCGTCACCGCCGTGCGCGTGAGCATACCGATGCACTTCGAGCCGAACTGACCGACCGTTTTTTTCTATAACACACACATACTCCCGCCCATGTCCGACAACATCCGACAAGCCATCGAAGCGGCCCTGCAGGCCGTCAGTTACCCGCAGACGCCCCAGGGCCTCTACGAACCCATACGCTACGTGCTCGACGGCGGCGGCAAGCGACTGCGCCCCACCCTCCTGCTCATGGCCTACGAACTCTACCGCCCCGGCGACACCGGCAGGGCCATGCCCGCCGCCGTGGGCATAGAGATGTATCACAACCACACGCTCCTGCACGACGACCTCATGGACCGCGCCGACATGCGCCACGGACGCCCCACCGTGCACAAGGCCTGGGACGACAACACGGCCATACTCTCGGGCGACACCATGCTCATCATGGCCGCCGAGCACGTGGCCAGCGCCGACAGCCCCCACGCTGCCGAGGCCATGCGCCTCTTCCTGCGTTCGGCCCGTGAGATATGCGAGGGGCAGCAGCACGACGTCAACTTCGAGCGCCGCGCGGATGTCAGCGAACAGGAATACCTCGAGATGATACGCCTCAAGACCTCCGTCCTGCTGGCCTGCTCGGCCCGCCTCGGCGCCGTGCTCGCCGGAGCCCCCGAGGCCGACGCCGAAGCCCTCTACGCCTTCGCCGAAAAGATAGGCCTCGCCTTCCAGCTGCAGGACGACTACCTCGACGTCTACGGCGACCCGGCCGTGTTCGGCAAGAAGAACGGCGGCGACATCCTCTGCGGCAAGAAGACCTATCTGCTCATCAACGCCCTGCGGCTGGCCGACGACGCCACCCGCCGCACCCTGCTCGCCCTGCCCGCCGCCGACATGCCCGACGAGGAGAAGATAGCCGCCGCCACGGCCATCTACGACCGCCTCGGCATACCCCGCCTCACCCTCGAGGCCATCGACCGCCACTACGCCGAGGCCCGCCGCCAGCTCGACCGCGTCAGCCTCGGCCCGCAGCGCACCGCGCCCCTCTGGCACTACGCGCAGTCGCTCCTCGGCCGCAAGAAGTAGTCCGCCGGCGCCCTCCGGCATTAACATATTTAACCTTCGGCAACATTCCGTCCGGTCTTTTTCCAAAAAGCAGTAAGTGCTTTTCACGCACCACGTAGTGCCCTGCGAAGGGGAGTAAGTGCTTTCCGGAAAAGCACTACTTCGATTTTCCGCCCGAAAGCCCGCAAAAAGTCCGGAAAATACCGCGCCGAAGGCCACAAAACAGGGGCGAGCCGCCACGGCCCGCCCCTTTGCAAAGGCAAAGATACGAAATTTTCAGCCCGAAAGCAAGAAGTGTTAAAACGAGGAGTCCCGCAGTTTTCATAGCAGGGATGGCCATAAAAGCTATTATAGCTATTACAGCTATAAAGGCTATAAAAGCCGCCCCGCCGCCCCCTCAAAAGAATAAAGCCCCATGTTCATCGACACCCACACCCACATCTACACCGAAGAGTTCGACGCCGACCGCCCCGCCGTCGTCGACCGCGCCCGCCAGGCCGGCGCCGAGGCCCTGCTCCTGCCCAACATCGACGAAGCCAGCATCGGCCCCATGCTCAGCCTCTGCACCGAACATCCCGGCTTCGCCTACCCCATGATGGGCCTCCACCCGACCGAACTCCCCGCCGACCCCGCCCCCCTGCTCGACCGCATGGAACGCCTGCTCGACGCCCCCGGACACCCCTACGTGGCCGTCGGCGAAGTGGGCATCGACCTCTACTGGGACGACACCCGCCGGCAGGAACAGATAGCCGTCTTCGACCGCCAGGCCCGATGGGCCGCCCGCCACCGCCTGCCCCTCGTCATCCACTCGCGCGCCGCCCACCGCGAGGTCGTCGACACCCTCCTCCCCCTCGCCCCCGACCTCACCGCCGGCGGTATATTCCACTGTTTCGGCGGCACCGCCGACGAGGCCGCCGAACTCCTTCGCCTCTTCCCCCGCTTCGTGCTCGGCATCGGCGGCACCGTCACCTTCAGAAAGTCCACCCTCCCCGACACCCTCGCCGCCGTCGTGCCGCTCTCGCGCATCGTCCTCGAGACCGACGCCCCCTACCTCGCCCCCGTCCCCCACCGCGGCCGCCGCAACGAACCCGCCTACATCCCCCACATCATCGACCGCCTCGCACAGGTCTACGCCCTCCCCGCCGACGAAGTGGCCCGCGTCACCACCGACACCGCCCGCCGCCTCTTCAACCTGCCCTCCGCCGTGTGAGGAAAGCGGCGGACACATCGCGCCGGCGGGAAACATTCCGTAGCTTCGCAGTCTGACAACCAAATCCATAGCCAACGCATGAAAACAAGAATAGCCATCATCGCGACCCTGCTGCTCTCCCTCATCAGTATCGCCGCCCACGCCGACGACTACCACACGCGGCAGGCCAGACGCTATACGCAGGAAGCGGAATATTATCAGAAAAAAGCCGACGGCTATCGCCGCGAGGCGCAGTACTACCTCAAAAAGGCCGAACGCCACCAGCGCGAAGCCGCCTACTACACGCGCAAGGGCAACGCCGACCGCGCCAAAGACTACAGCCGGCAGGCCGACCGCGCGCTCGACAACTACAAGACCAAAATACGCCATGCCCAGAAAGCCGACGAAACAGCCGCCGGCTATCTGAAAAAAGCGGCCAACGCCCTGCGCAGATAGAACGCTCCACACAGAGTGCCATGCGCACCGCACCGGTAAAGAGAAACATCGCACAAGCCCGCACACACGCCGCATCAACAAAGACAAACATCACACAAACAGACACGCGCACCATACTGACAAGGACAAATATCATACAAACAGAAGCACGCATTTTCAGCCGTCCCCTCCGCCCATCCCCACTATTTTTAAAGAAAAACCGCAAAAAACTCGCCACACATTTGGTAGTTTCAATAAAACTCCCTACCTTTGCATCGCAAAACAGCAAGGTGCCATAGCTCAGTTGGTAGAGCAAAGGACTGAAAATCCTTGTGTCCCCGGTTCGATTCCTGGTGGCACCACTTTAAAGAGAAGCAAAAGACAGTAAAATCCTGATTTCCAAACGAAATCGGGATTTTTTGTTTTCCGGCGGAACGCAAAAAACGGCAGAATATTACGATTGCTGGTGTTCCAAAAGGTGGAGCAAAATAGGTGGAGTGCAAATCTCCACCGAATAAGATTGCTTCTCTCTGATTTGCAATATTTTGCGTATCAAGAAAGCGTGCATGGTTTCCTACTTTTGTACAACGAAAAACTGTAGGGACATGAAAAGAGACTCATTCAATGTGCTTTTCTTTATCAAGAAAGCCAAACTGCTGAAAAACGGGGAAGCCTCCGTATGTATGCGTATCACCGTGAACGGTGTGCGAGTGGAAAACAATATCCGCAAGAGCATCGAACCAGCCTTGTGGAATCAGGCGAAGGAGTGCGCCAAAGGCAAGAGCCGCAAATCCTGCGACTTGAATGCTTATATCGAGGATGCAAGAATCAAACTCCACCAGACTTTCAATGAACTGGAAGAACAAGGGCAGTTCATCACCGCCCGCCTGTTGCAGAAAAAGTTCTTCGGACAAGACCAAGCACCGGAAGTTGTCCGTACACTTATTCAAACTATCCAAGAACATAACGACCAATGCCGTGAACTTGTCGGAAAGGACTATACCTTAATTACTGTCCGCCGTTATGAGAGCTGCAAACGTTACCTTGCTGAACTTATCAAACTGAAATACGACAAGGAGGATTTGCCTTTGTCGGAAGTCAATGGTGAACTGGTACGTGCTTTTGAGTTCTATCTCAAAACGGAAAAGGAGTGCCAGCAGAATACGGTTATCCGCTACATGAAGTGCTTGAAGAAGATAACCAATCTTGCGCTTGCTAACGAATGGATTACCAAAGATCCGTTCATCGGCATCAAGTTTCATGATAAAGAAGTTATCCGTGAGTTCTTGACAATGGATGAACACTCACTATCTATCACAAGGAGTTCCCGTTAGAGCGTATCACCATTGTCCGTGATGTCTTTATCTTTGCAGCGTTCACTGGGTTAGCCTTCATAGACGTGCAACAACTGGCACCGGAACATATCGTAGAAGACTCCAATGGCAACCTATGGATTCGCAAGCCTCGCCAAAAGACGAAGAACATGTGTAACATTCCTTTGCTTGATATTCCATTGGAGATTCTCCGCAGATATGCGGAACATCCGACTTGCCAAAAGAAAAACAGGCTGCTGCCAGTTCCCTGCAATCAGAAAATGAACAGCTATCTGAAAGAAATCGCAGACTTATGTCTGATAAACAAGACCTTGACCACACACGTAGCTCGCCACTCGTATGCGACCTCTGTATGTCTCGCCAACGGTGTGAGTATTGAGAATGTAGCGAAAATGCTCGGCCATTCCAATATAAAAATGACGCAACACTATGCACGTGTGTTGGATTCCTCTATTCTGCGCGATATGAATAATGTAAAGAACGTGATGTCTAAAGTAATGCGATAGATATGCCTCGAGGAATAATAACAATCAGTGAAACAGGTGTAGTCACCATACCGACTGCACCCGTGTGGATGACCAAGTTCGAGATAGCCGACCTGTTCGGGGTGTTCTCATGCGATGTCCGCAAGGCGATTCATACCATTTACAAGAATAAGGAACTGAACGAATTTGACACGATAAAGTATGTCAGGCAATCAGATGGTATCAGTTATGATATCTATAACATTGAAGTGATTATAGCCGTTGCATTCAGGATATGCAGTAAAGAGAGTGTCTTGTTCAGACGGTTTATAATAAATGAAATTAGCACCATTAAGAAAGCTACACCGATTACACTGTTTGTTGCCAGCGTCAGAGGTAATAACCAATGGTATAGTTGAGGTTCATTCCGTCAGCCACTCGTTCCCGATGCACGGATGCAAAGGTAGCGTACAGCTTAATGGCAGCGGCAAGGTCGGGCGGCAAGCCGTTTCTGGCAGAATCTTCCTCAAACGAGTTTTAGCGTATTCAGCCCGAAAACCTTGCCCCTGCCTGCCATACGCTTGAAGAGCATCCGGCAACGGAAACAAGCGACTGACGGAAAAATCAGAAGACAGGAAAAAAGGAACGGCTTACAGACGAAACAGAATTTTGACGCTTCATCCGTAAGCCGTTCCCTTTTTCTTTTGCCGGAAGTCCATTGCTGGCGCAATCACTGGGCAGACGGCAAACTGCGTTCCTTCAAGAAAATCACGTGCCTGTCAGCCGATAAGCGGAGCGGTAGCCGTCATTTAGCATCTTCTCTATATCGGATTCACGATAGAGTATTTTGCCACCCAACTGGATATAGGCTATCCGTCCCTCATTCCTGTAGTCCTGAAGTGTCCGGCGGCTCACTTTCAGCCGTGCCGACACCTCCTTGTCGGTGAAGAAACGCTCCCCGTTCAATGTCGGGCGATAGTTGGCGGTCAGATGCTCGAAGCTGTCAAGCAAACGGTCAAGATTGCCCATGAAGTGGATTATCCACTCGCTGTCCTTGTTAATCAGTTCATTCATACATTTTGGATTTAGTGGGTTTATTGTATTCAATGATTAGATTGTCCTTCCTTTGAACTTAGCATCCTTACGCCTGTCCTCCACGACTGACACAATACGCTGCACGTCTTCGGGACGGTAGTACGTCTTGTGGTTTATCTGCGAGTAAGCCAGCGTGCCGTTGTCCCGCAGGGTCTGCAACGTGCGCGGACTGATGTTCAGCATCCGGCACACGTCCTGATTGTCCATCCACTCTGTCATTTTCTTCTCTCCGTGCCGCTGGCAGATAGCTTCCATGTGGCGGACGAAATGGTCGAACTTGGTGACCATCGCCTCAAAGGTCTTTCTTTCGATTGATACTATTTCCATATACTTCATTTTTGTTATTATTGCTTCTTCTCGCTGCAAAGAAAAGGGTAAATCTTTACGAAACAATGGATTTTCCAGAACTGGCAGCTTGTGGCACAACAATGTAGCGGTTGTCTCCGGTAATAATGGTTGTATAGCCATAAAATACACTTACCCTACTGATTGTCGTGTCCATATTATAATAGGTATAGAGAAAGGCTTCTACTGCCGTATTCTTTGCCAGGTGAAACAAACCGTCCGCAGGGTCGGAAATAAGCCCTTATTTCTATTTCGCATCATATATTCCGTCTGCTCCAAACAATCCGGCAAATCGGTGAAGTCTGCGCCACCGTTTCCATCACCATAAAGCAAAACCTCACAAAATTGCCAGACAGAATCCAAACGCTTGACTGACTGTATTAAAATGCCTTATTTCGCTGGCGATAATAGGTCGAGGTACTGACCAAGACCACAGTAATAACTTAACCAATTTGTTTTTATGGCAACAAGAAAAGAGCCAACCATCAGTGAGCAGCAAGCTCAGGAAATCGTGGAAAGAATGAGCCGCAGGGAGTACCGCAGTGAGAAGTCGCTGGACAACTTCTACAAGAACACCGGTCTGAATCCGACGGAGCTGAAGCAACCCGGCAAGTGCGTTACAGAAAAGACGGAAACCGCTATGGCGGATGAACCGTCAAATGAGGCAACAGAGGAAGCGGCAGTGTCGCAGAAACGCATCAGCAGCAAGCAGCGCAGGCTGTCGCTGGACGAGTACCGTACCACTTACCTGCAAGTCCCCAAGATTGCAGACCGCAAGCCCGTGTTTGTCAGCGGCGAGGTGCGCGACAGCTTGGACAGGATAGTCCGTTACTTCGGCGGCAGGGGTATGAGCGCATCGGGAATGGTCGAGAACCTTGTCCGCCTGCACCTTGAAACCTACCGGGATGACATCGAGCAGTGGCGTAAGCTCTGAGCGGATTGTAGTGGAACCGGTCAAGCCAGTGGGATACACTCCATCGGTTTGACCGATACACCGGAAGAGTTATTGAACTGACAAACTAATCCGACAAACGGAGGATTCTTGTGTCCTCAAAGACACAGCAAGATATATTTTCAGTTACTCCGGTTGATTCCGGTAACTGAAAATCCTTGCACTGCCGTGAGCAGAATTATCCTCCGCAGTCGGATAATTACCAAGTTTTTAATCAGAGATTAGACCATGTATGAACCATTAAATAGAAAGGACAAGACAATGAAAAAGACCAGTAAGTACGGGAGAAATCCCAAATTGAATCCGAAGACGCACTGCGTGATGGTGCGTTTTGACGATATGGAATGGGACAAGTTTCTCACGATGTACGAGGAATCGCAGTTGTACGCGAAAGCCGTCTTCCTCAAGGCGCATTTTTTCGGGCAGAAGTTCAAGGTGCTGAAAATAGATAAGGCGATGCTGGAATATTGCACCAAGCTGTCCGACTACCATGCTCAGTTCCGTTCCATCGGCACGAACTACAACCAAGTAGTAAAGGAATTACGCTGCCATTTTTCGGAGAAAAAGGCGATGGCATTGCTCTACAAGTTGGAGAAGCATACCATTGACCTTGTGAAACTGAGCCGGGAGATTATGGAACTTTCACGGGAGATGTATGCCAAATGGGAACAACGGAAGGAATAAATTCGAAGAAGACACTCTAAGCCTCACCTGTCTATCCACTCTTTCAGCCGTTGAGCCTTCTCCTTACTGACTGTAATTCTTGTGTCAGGATACCCCTTCAAGCGGACAATAAGTTTGCCGCCGAAATAATTGCCGAGAAACAATACGTGTTCCACGTTAATGATGTACTGGCGGTTGGCTCGGAAGAAACAGTCCGGATTGAGTTGCTGTTCAAGTTCGTCCATTGACACATTGACAGCTTCGGAAGTTCCGTTATTGAGGCGGAGGTACACGGTTTTGTTCTCCGTTTCGATGTGGTTGATGTCTGAGACACGAACTGTCTTATATCCGTCTCGATAGGGCAAGAGGAAGCATTCCCGATAGCGGAACCGGTTCTTCTGTAAGGCATCGAAAAGTTGGCGGAGGTTCTCGTCGGCATAATTCCTGCCTGTTTTGATGGCTTTGTCTATGGCTGCTTCAAGCTCATCGGCATCCACTGGCTTCAGGAGATAGTCGAAACTATTGAACTTGAAAGCCTGCACGGCATATTCATCGTATGCGGTGGTGAATATGATGGGGACGGTTGCCGGGGCATATTTCAGAGCCTCGAAACTCAGGCCGTCGGTAAGGCGGAATCCGCAAGGATAAGGTCTGCCGCCTTGCCAGATTGGAAAAACTCGACCGTCTCTTTTATGCTTGCCAGTGGACCTTCGATTGTGAACGTTGTGTCAATGCCGTTCAGCAGTCTTATGAGGCGCATGGCGTTACGCTGTTCGTCTTCAAGAACCAATATTTTCATGTGTCATGATGTTTTTAATGATGGGTAAACTCACCGAATAGAAGTTTTCGGTATTTTCTATCTTAACCTTTTTGTCACAGAGCAAGGCGTACCGCTCCATGATATTTTTATGTCCCAAACCCGTTGATTCCATCCGCGACAGCAAAGGCGATTTAAGATTATGCACAGTAATGTAGTTCTCCGATGATGTAATAGAAATAAACAGCGGATGCTCCATTGAGAAGCCGTTGTGCTTTATGGCGTTCTCTACAAGAAGCTGCAATACGGCCGGAGGCAGGAATCCCTTACATTCCTTAACCTCCGGACTGATTTTCGCAATGACACCTCCGCCGTGACGTACTTTCATCAGAAACAGGTACGAATCCAGAAACCTTATTTCGTCTGCAACGGGTATCAGGTCTCGGTCTAAATTTACAATAATGTACCGGTACACTTTCGACAGGTTGTTCAGGAACTTCCCGGCAAGCCCCGCATCTTCCTCAATCAGCTCCAGCAGGTTGTTGAAGTTGTTAAACATGAAATGCGGATTGATTTGCAGTTTCAAGGAGTTGAGTTGTGACTGCAAGGCGATTTCCTTTTCCTTCATCAGTGCCATTTCGAGTGCCTGCTTCTCGTCGCGTGCCTTGATGTAGGATTGCAAGTAGAAAGTATTGGCATAGACACTTGACAGGAAGGTGGCTATCATGGCAAAAGTATATGCGCCTTTCATGTTGAGAAGTTCGTCAAGAACACTATTCCCTGTTCCGCTCCAAAGAAAATTAAAAAGTGAGATCATACCGAAAGCCACCAGATTGTTGAGCATCAGCAGGCACGAGGCATATACGATGACCCTGACATAAGAGGCTTTGAACGGGAACACATTGAACACGATATAACAGAATCCCAGTGAGGTGTATGTGAAAAGCATACACAGCAGGAAATCCACCATATAATCTATCAGTGCCATTTCCGGCAACTGACGGGCGGTCTCGTAATCAAGAACCAACCAAATGATGATATATAATAGATAGGAGACGGCCGAGAGCAGAAGACCGTTCTTCCAGTTAATCTTTTTCCCTTTATCCATACCTCATGCAAAGTTACTTCATATTCCACAAAGATAATACTTTACTCCTCATTTGACTGGATAAGATAGGCTGAAACAGATAAAACCGTATTTGAAATGGATAAAATGAGTATCGAAACGAACGGTAATTTCTCTTAGAGATACACAACTATGGTTTATTAGGACCTACGTTAGCCAATATTTCGGAAGCCGCTTTCGTCGTTTCGGAAGTAGTTTTCTCCGTTTCGATGGTATGCCGATTGTCTGCACAATGGGCACAAAATATCTTTGCACCCAAAATTTGCGATAAGTATGATTATTGAAACAGAACATCTCATCATCAGAGACTTCCTGAAGAAGGATGCCGCAGGTTTATTGGAATACCTTTCCCATCCGCGTGTCAATTGTTTTGTCGGCGACCGCCTGTGTTCCGTGGAATCGGCACTGGCTTATATATCCAATTCGCCTAAGGATATGCTACGCTATGCCGTGTGTCTGAAAGAAGACGATTTCATCATTGGCGATGTTTTCGCCTTGCGCGAATATACTGACACATTTAGTGTAGGCTGGCACTTCAACCAACGCTTTGAGGGTAAGGGATTGGCCTACGAAGCGGCAACAGGACTGCTGGATTATCTTTTCCATGACAGCGGCGCACGGCGTATCTATGGATTTGTAGAAGACGATAATCTGCGGTCAAAAAGATTGTGTGAACGTCTCGGAATGAGACATGAAGGATGTATGAAGGAATTTATCTCGTTTGTATGCCATCCCGACGGCGCACCACGCTATGAGGACACCTGCATCTATGCGATATTAAATAAAGAATGGAAAAGTAACAGACAAAGATGATGAATAAACGAACATGGATTGCCGGCATCACGGCAACAACCCTGCTGGCTGCTTCATTGGCAGCCTGCAAACAGGAACAGCAAGGAGAGGAAACGGGACAGGCACTGCCCGTCATGGTGGTTTCTTCCCAACCCATTGAATTGGAAGAAACCTATTCCGCTTCGATTCGCGGACGGCAGGATGTGGACATCATACCTCAAGTATCGGGTCGCATCATCCGCCTATGCGTGAAAGAGGGAGAGCAAGTAGCGACAGGGCAAGTGCTGGCTGTCATAGACCAAGCGCCCTATCAGGCTGCGCTGCGCATCGCAATCGCCAATGTCAGCGCGGCACGGGCAAAAGTGGAAACAGCGCGTATCGAGCTGAACGGCAAACAGTCGCTGTTCGATGAGAAAGTCATATCCGATTACGAACTGTCTGTTGCCCGAAACCAATTAGTAGTGGCACAGGCAGAACTGGAACAAGCAAAAGCTCAGGAAGCAAATGCCCAAAACGATTTGTCATACACCGAAATCAAGAGTCCGAGCAACGGGGTTATAGGCACGCTGCCTTATCGCATCGGCGCACTTGTCGGCCCCACCATCGAACAACCGTTTACAGTGGTGTCGGACAATTCGGAGATGTATGCCTATTTCTCCATTTCGGAAAACAAACTTAGGCAATTCGAGGTCAGATATGGTTCTATTGACAGAATCATAAGCGAAATGCCTCCGATTAGCCTCCAACTTAACAATGGTTCCGTCTATGGGAAACAAGGGAAAATAGAGACCATCAGCGGAATAGTCAATCCCACGACCGGTGCCGTACAGATAAAGGCCCTGTTTCCCAACGTCAACAGACACCTGTTGAGCGGAACCATCGGCAATGTCATCCTGCAAGTGCTGGATACGGAGCCATCCTGATTCCCATGACCGCCACCGTGGAACTGCAGGACAAGATTATCGCCTACCGCCTTAAAAACGGAAAGGCCGAAGCCGCCTACCTGACCGTGGACCGCCTGAACGACGGCAACCACTTCGTTGTAGAACGGGGCTTGTCCGTCGGCGACACCCTCATCACCGAAGGTGTGGGGCAGCTAAAGGAAGGAATGATTGTCACACCTAAAACCACAAAGCCATGAACCTGCGTTTCTTCATAGACCGTCCGGTATTTTCGGGCGTCATCTCCGTGGTGATTGTCCTGATGGGCGTTATCGCCATGCAAGCCCTCCCCGTGGAGCAATATCCCGACATCGCCCCGCCCACCATCAACGTATGGGCAACCTATCCCGGCGCGAATGCCGAGACGGTGCAGAAAGCCGTGATTGTTCCTCTGGAAGAGGCTATCAACGGCGTGGAGGACATGACCTACATGACCTCCACGGCATCCAACACGGGCGATGCTTCCATCAACATCTATTTCAAGCAGGGTGCCAACGCCGACATGGCGGCGGTCAATGTGCAGAACCGCGTCAACGGTGTGTTGAGCCAGCTTCCGGCAGAAGCGACCAAGACCGGCGTCACCACCGAGAAGCAGCAGAACGCCGAGTTGCTGACATTCGCCCTTTACAGTCCCGATGACCGTTTCGACCAGACGTTTCTCAACAATTACGTGAAGATAAACGTGGAGCCGAAGTTGAAGCGCATCGGCGGTGTGGGCAAGACGCAACTGTTCGGCTCCAACTACAGTATGCGCCTTTGGCTGCGTCCCGACAAGATGGCGCAATACGGACTGATTCCCGATGACATCTCCTCCGTGCTGGCAAAGCAGAACATCGAGGCGGCAACCGGTTCGTTCGGGCAAACCATCCCACGGCAAATGAATACACGATGAAGTATCGCGGTCGCCTCTCCACAGCGGAAGAGTTTGGCGAGCTGGTCATCAAATCCCTGCCCGGCGGTGACATGCTTCGGCTGAAGGATGTTGCCGACGTGGAGTTGGGCGATGAATACTACAACTATTCTACCGAGGTAAACGGACATCCGGCAGCCATCATGCTCATCAACCAGAAGACGGGTTCCAACGCTTCGAGCACCATCAATGAGATTCATGAGGTTCTCGACGATATAGAACGCGACCTGCCGGAAGGTGCTGAGTTCGTGGCGCTTACTGACACCAACAAGTTCTTGTATGCCTCCATCAATTCTGTCATTCGGACGCTTATCGAGGCGATACTTTTGGTTATCGTGGTGGTGTATGTGTTCTTGCAGGACATCAAGTCCACGCTCATACCCACGATTTCCATCTTCGTCTCCATCATCGGTACGTTTGCCGTGATGTCGCTGATAGGCTTTTCCATCAACCTGCTCACGCTTTTCGCCCTTGTGCTTGCCATCGGCACGGTGGTGGACGATGCCATCGTGGTGGTAGAGGCGGTGCAGGCGAAGTTCGACGAGGGCTACCAGTCGCCGGTGCTTGCCGCCGATGATGCCATGAAGGGCGTTTCGTCCGCCATTCTTACCTCTACCATTATCTTTATGGCGGTGTTCATTCCTGTGGCAATGATGGGCGGCACTTCCGGGGCGTTCTATGCCCAGTTCGGTATCACGATGGCGGTTGCCGTGGGCATATCGGCTATCAATGCCTTTACCCTTTCTCCGGCATTGTGCGCTTTGTTCCTGAAACCTTATATCGACGAGCACGGAAATACGAAGAACAATTTTGCGGCACGCTTCCGCAAGGCATTCAATGCCGTTTTCGAGCGTCTGAGCCGCCGTTATGTGCGTGGGGTACTGTATATCATCCATCGCCGATGGCTGCTGTGGGGAACGATTGCCACCTCGTTCGGGTTGCTGGTCAATATCACGAAGACAGGACTTATTCCGCAGGAAGACACCGGCACGGTGATGGTAAGCATGAACACAAAGCCCGGCTCCTCCATGGCGCAGACCAACAAGGTGATGGCGCGTATCAACAGCCGTCTTGACAGCATCCCTGAGATTGAGTACAGCGGAGCGGTCGGAGGATTCTCATTCAGCGGTTCCGGCCCTTCACAGGCAATGTATTTCATGACACTTAAAGATTGGGACCAGCGCAAGGGCGAAGGGCAATCGGTGGACGACGTGATAGGCAAGATTTATGCCGCCACCGCTGATGTTCCCGATGCCACGGTGTTTGCCATGTCACCGCCGATGATTGCCGGCTACGGCATGGGTAACGGTTTTGAACTCTACTTGCAGGACAAAACGGGTGGAGACGTTGCCGCATTCAAGAAGGAGGCGGACCGATTCGTAGAGGCATTGTCCCGCCGTCCCGAAATCGGAGAGGTCTATTCATCCTTTGCCGCTGACTATCCTCAGTATTGGGTGGACATCGACGCGGCGAAATGCGAGCAGTCGGGCGTATCTCCTGCCGATGTGCTGTCCACGCTTTCCGGGTATTATACTGGGTCGTATGTATCGGACTTCAACCGTTTCTCCAAACTCTATCACGTCACTATGCAGGCACCGGCAGAGTATCGTATAAATACGGAGTCGCTTAACCAGATGTACGTGCGTACTTCCGATGGCAGCATGGCACCGCTGAGCCAGTTCGTGCGCCTGACCAAGACCAACGGACCTTCCGACCTTACGCGCTTCAACCTTTTCAACGCCATCGCCATCAACGGTTCTCCGGCATCGGGCTACAGTTCCGGTCAGACCATCAAGGCGATTGGCGAGACGGCACGTGAGGTGCTTCCCGCCACTTGCAGCTACGAATTCGGAGGTTTGTCGCGCGAGGAGAGCAAGACCACCAACAATGCCGCATTGATATTCATGCTCTGCATGGTCCTGATATACCTGATACTTTGCGCCCTCTACGAAAGCGTGTTCATCCCCTTTGCCGTGCTGCTGTCCGTGCCTTGCGGACTGATGGGCAGCTTCCTGTTCGCGTGGCTGTTCGGGCTGGAGAACAACATCTATATGCAGACCGGACTAATCATGATTATCGGACTGCTTGCCAAGACCGCCATTCTGCTGACCGAATATGCCGACAAACGACGGTCGGAAGGCATGACATTGGCACAGGCGGCATACAGTGCGGCAAAGGTTCGTCTGCGCCCCATCCTGATGACCGTCTTGTCAATGGTATTCGGCCTTATTCCGCTGATGATGGCTCATGGCGTGGGTGCCAACGGTAGCCGCTCGCTCGCCACAAGCGTAATTGGTGGCATGACAGTGGGCACATTGGCATTGCTGTTTCTCGTGCCATCGCTGTTCATCACATTTCAATACATTCAAGAACGAGTGAAACGTAAATAAAATGAAGAAGATAACCATATTTATATTATCAACCTTGATGCTTACCGGCTGTGGCACATACAGCCAGTATCATCGAACTGGCATCCGGACAGAAAATCTGTATTGGAACTTATCTGTTGATATTGATACAACGAACATCGCCTCCATGTCATGGCGGGAGATGTTCACCGACCAGGAACTTCAGTCCCTGATTGAAACAGGACTGCAACAGAATACCGACCTCAACGTGGCACGCCTGCGGGTTGAAGCGGCTGAAGCCACCTTGATGACAGCCAAACTATCCTATCTCCCCTCATTGGGAATCAATGCCGAAGGTGGTGGTAGCCGCTACGATGGAGTGACCGCAAAGACATACAATGTCGGGGCAAGTGCAAGTTGGGAACTGGATATATTCGGTAAGCTCACGGCTGCGAAACGTGGCGCAGTTGCCGCATTGCAGGGAAGCCGTGACTATCAGCAAGCCGTACAGACACAACTCATCGCCACGATAGCAGACAGTTATTATACTCTCGCCATGCTTGACGAACAAATGGCTATAAACAATCGGACTCTGGAAAACTGGCGGGCTACCGTGCGCACGCTCGAAGCGTTGAAAAAGGTGGGCAAGGCGAATGAAGCCGGGGTATTGCAGGCAAAGGCAAACGTGATGCAACTTGAATCATCGCAACTGGCTATATGCAAAAGTATCGCCGAAACAGAGAATGTCTTATCTGCCATACTTGCCATGCCGTCGCAACCAATTGAACGGAGTAGCCTGGCCGAAGCATCCTTCCCTGATACCATCTCTATCGGAGTTCCTTTACTGTTGCTTTCCAATCGTCCCGATGTGCGTCAGGCTGAAATGGAACTGGCACAAGCGTTTTACGCCACCCATGTAGCCCGCTCAGCCTTCTACCCCAATATCACTCTTTCGGGTACATTGGGTTAGACTAACAATGAAGGTGGAGCAATTACCAATCCCGGACAATGGCTGTTCAACGCCATCGGTTCTTTGACGCAACCGTTATTCAACCGGGGCACGAATATCGCCAACTTGAAGATTGCCCAAACCAAACAGGAAGAAGCCAAATTATTATTCCAACAGTCATTGCTGAACGCAGGAAAGGAGGTGAACGATGCCTTAACCGCCTGGCAGACGGCTAAGTCGCAATATGAGATAAACACTCGGCAGGTTGAAACCTTGCGTGAAGCTGTGCGAAAGACAGAACTGCTGATGAGCCATTCTTCCACCAGTTATCTGGAAGTGCTTACAACACAACAATCCCTGCTGAACGCAGAACAAGCACAGGCGCAGGACAGGTTTGGCGAGATACAGGGAATCATCAACCTCTACCATGCTTTGGGTGGAGGATGCAGGTAAAAAACGAAGCGGCGCTTCGCAATTATCAAAGTCAGACATTGACAAATCAAGGATGAAAGAAAAGGAAATAAGAGGCACTGCCCATGAATCAAAGAAATTTGCGGGCTGTTTGATAAAAAGAATATATGAATGAAACTGAATTTCATGAGTACGAGATTTCTCCGCATACTGGTTGCCGCTGGTTACCTGTTGATGTGCCTGTTGGCAGGTGGCATCATGTATCTGTGGCATTATGAATGGAAAGAGATTGAGGCATTGGAAACGGAGAACCAACGGATAAACAATTTCCGCCAAGAAATACATCATGTTTACGGTGAAATGACCGGGCTTTCTCTTTTGGGCGAAAGTGTGTTGGAGTGGGAAGACGAGGATTTGGAGCATTACCATATTCGGCGTATGGCAGTGGACAGTATGCTATGCCGTTTCAAAACGATTTATCCAGCAAGACAAATAGACAGTGTGCGCCACTTGTTGGAAAGCAAGGAAAGGTTACTTCATGGCATTGTGGAAGTATTAGATGAACAGGAAAGTTTGAACCAGAGGATTGCCGAGCGTGTACCCGTCATTGCGGCAAGAAGCGCACAGGAACAACCACAGAAGTCGAAACGTAAAGGTTTCTTAGGTTTGTTTGGCAAAAAAGAAAAGCCGAAAACAACCGCCACGACTAACATGCTCCATGCACTGAACAGCAAGGAGATAGCACAACAACAGGCACAAAACCGCCGTTTAGCAGCACAAACCAACAGCCTCGCCATGCGTAACAATAAGCTGAACCGACAACTGCAATCGCTTATCGGGCAGATGGACAGGAAAATAGAAAGTGACTTGCAAGGGCGTGAGATGGAAATAACCGCCATGCGTGAACGCTCGTTCCTGCAAATCGGCAGTCTGACAGGTTGTCTCTTTCTTCTTTTGGTTGTTTCTTATATCATTATTCACAGGGATATACGCCGTATTATACGGTATAAATCAAAGACAGTCAGCCTGATAAAGCAACTCTATGAATCAGATATGCAAAACAAGGAACTGATTTCCTCCCGCAAGAAAGCCATGCACACCATTACCCATGAACTGCGCACACCGCTGACAGCCATACACGGCTATGCGGAACTGATACAAGGACACGATACGGACAACATAAGCCGCTATGCAGAAAGTATCTTACAGGCAGCCGGCAGGATGATTGCCATGTTGAACACGTTACTTGACTTCTTCCGGCTGGATAGTGGAAGAGAGAGAGTGAATATCACCCCGTTCCGATTGCAGGGCATGGCAGAAGCATTGCTGATGGAATTTGCCCCTTTGGCGGAAGCAAAGGACTTGTGTCTGACAGTGGAGTGCAGTGCTGATGTTATCCTGATGGGCGATAAGGAGCGCATCATGCAGGTTTGCGGAAACCTTTTATCCAATGCTATCAAATTCACACAAAGCGGAAGCGTATCGCTACGCATGGACTACAACGGCAGTGTCCTTTCTGTTGTGGTGGAAGATACAGGCAGCGGTATGAGTGAAAAAGAACAACAACGTGTATTCGGTGCATTTGAACGTCTCTCCAATGCCGCCACACAGGACGGTTTCGGATTAGGCTTGTCGATAGTGAAACGCATCGTGGATATGTTGAACGGCACAATTCGATTGGATAGCAAGAAAGGCAAAGGCAGTCGTTTCACGGTTGAGCTGCCCATGCCTGTTGCCGATATTGTTGCCACCGAGAAGAAGGATAAAGGGAAAGAACCATATTTTGAACGCTCATATTCGGTCATCGTGCTGGACGACAACGATATTCTTCTTTCGATGGTAAGGGATATGTATGCCCATCATGGTATCCGTTGTGATGTGTGCAACAATACGGACGACCTTATGGAAGCCATACGAAGCGAAAGGTATGACATGCTGATTACCGACTTGAAAATGCCGGAGACAAACGGCTATGAGGTATTGGAACTTCTCCGTTCATCGGACATCGGAAACTCAAAGACTATCCCTGTGGTAGTCGCCACCGCATCGGGAAGCTGCACCGAAGGTGAACTGCTGTCACAAGGCTTTTCCGCCTGCCTGTTCAAACCGTTTAACTTGTCAGAACTGATGGCGGTGTCGGAGAAATGCCTTTCCCCCCTTGCTGTCTGACAAGGAGGAACAGCCCGACCTGACATCCTTGTTGGTGTATGGTAACAAGACAGCTATGCTTAACAAACTGATAACCGAAACAGAAAAGGATATGCAAGCCATAAAGGAAGCCGGAGCAATGCTTGACCGCAAGGCATTGGATATACAGGTACATCGTTTGCGCAGTTCGTGGGCGGTAATCCGTGCGGACAAACCGCTTTGGGAGTTGCATAGACTTCTGCATTCAGAGACAGAATGTTCCGATAATGAGATATTGCGTGTGGTAAATGCAGTGTTGGCAATGGGTAACAAGATAGTGGAGCAAGCTAAAACGCGAAAGGAGGACAAGCAATGAAAGTGATAGTAGTAGAGGACAACCCCGTATATAACGATTATATCTGCAACCTTTTGAAGAAAGGCGGTTTCGATACCGCACAGGCGTATCGGCTTTCCACCGCCAAGAAATTGTTGATAAAAGCTGGAGAAGAATACATCGTGCTTGCCGACCTTCGTCTGCCTGACGGAGAGGGTATCGACCTGTTACGATGGATGCGCAAGGAGGAAAAGCCGCAACCGTTTATCGTTATGACCGACTATGCCGAGGTGCATACGGCGGTGGAAAGTATGAAACTCGGTTCTGCCGATTATATCCCTAAGCAACTGGTGGAGGACAGGCTTGTTCCTCTCATCCGTTTACTGCACAAGGCACAGGAACAGAAAAGGCAGGGGCAAGTGCCGATATTCGTCCGTCAGGGAGCGGCATATCAGGAAATCAAGCGGCGTGTCCGACTGGTTGCGCCCACCCGTTTGGGAATGCTGATATGCGGAGAGAACGGCACGGGCAAGGAACATATCGCCCGCTATGTGCATACCCAAGGCAAACGTGCGGACAAACCTTTCGTGGCGGTGGACTGCGGAGCGTTGTCCCCTACATTGGCACAGTCCGCTTTCTTCGGGCACGTCAAAGGGGCATTCACGGGAGCGGATTCTGCCCATGTAGGGTATTTTCTGGAAGCAGAAGGAGGCACATTGTTCCTTGACGAAGTTGGCAACCTTCCAATGGAAATGCAACGGATGTTACTCCGTGTCATACAGGAACACCGCTATCGTCCGATAGGAGCGAAAGAGGAGAAGACCGCCGATGTGCGTATCGTGGCGGCTACCAACGAAGACTTGCAGAAAGCCGTCACCGAAAAGCGTTTCCGAGAGGACTTGCTCTATCGCCTGAAAGAGTACACGATAACGGTACCACCCTTGCGTGATTGCCAAGAGGATATATTACCGTTAGCGGAGTTCTTTCTCGGACTGGCGAACAAGGAACTGGAGCGTAACATCAAAGGTTTCAACGCTTCCGCCAACAACGCCCTGCTTGCCTATCCGTGGCCGGGCAATGTCCGCGAGTTGAAACAGAAGATACAGACGGCTGTCCTACACGCGGAAGGCGACATGATTACCGATAACGATTTGGAGTTAGGCAGAGAACAGCTATCTTCCTTTCCTTCCAGCTTCGCCCTCAAAAGTGAGACTGAAGAGAAAGAACGGATTATCCGTGCCTTAGAGCAGGCGAAAGGGAAGAGAAATCTTGCCGCTAAGCTGTTGGGAATAGGAAGGACAACGCTGTATAAAAAGATGAAGGAATATGGAATTGAATTATAAATTTCAGTTATCGTAGATATTGGTTTGCCCGCTATAATTTGTTATAGAGGAAGAAGCTCATAAATATGTTGTTATTAGACAAAGTTACTTGACATTTTATTAATCCTCACTTAAATGTTTCCTATCAACATTATCTTTAATAAGAAACACTGTTGTAGGAATTTTCATTAGCTTCAATGTCTTAACGCATCTAAGAAGACTTATACGAGAGAACAATGGCAGGGCATTTGATTTCAAATTCCTTCTCTTATTTGAAATAATCCCATACGTTACGTGATATTGATCATTATTGATTTTTTCTTCCAAAGACGGATTGTGCCCTACTAATTCTTTTAATTTATCTTTTGCCTCTACGTTTTGCCGAAGAAGCATTACGGAATTAACGCCTTGATTAAATAAGTGGCTTAAATAGGCAGAGCGAGTTGATATTTTATTATGTATTAATTCTGCCATATTATTTTTGACAGCAATCAAATCGCATGGTTCCACATTGCGTTGTCCATGAGGCGCAATAGAACATTTATCAAGACAACAAACATTTAATTCTTCAGGAGAACTATGTTGTGCTTCAATATTATATTCATCTTCTCTCTTTTGATTACATTCACATAATATATCATGAGTATCAGCAAATATGGGATCCAATTCCGATTTGAGCCTTTCAATAAAATTTGTACTAATCTCATACCAGCAACCATCGCAAAGATGATATGTTTTATTATTGTGTGTGCAATCGAACAATAGAGACTTGTAAATCGAAAATGTTTGTAATATATTTCCGTTTTCATCCAAGATGCATAGCGAGTGCTTAGTAAAGTATGAAATATCATCAACATCTATTTGACGTTCATGAAGATATTCTCTATAATTCCCAATAAAAACATCTTCGTATTCTTTCGATCGTCCAGTACCACCACGGTATTTTACCCTAAAATTCGTTGAATAATCAACTATGTCAGGTATCCCTAATGTGAGGTTTATAGATTCCTCTTGAAATGCAATCAAAAGTTGATTTTCAAGAGAATTTATTAAATCAGGATCTTTTATAGGGGTTATATTATGTAGGTCTGGAAAAGATTCTTCGTAATCTCGTCGCAAATAAATTTCAAGCAAACGGGAACATAATTCAATCAATTCGCTTGCTTCACACACAGTGGCAAACCTGAGACTACTTGCACCTGTCGCATTACGTAATAATCCCCTATACTCTTCTTTTACCGCTCCTGTTAATCGTTTAACAATAGACTCGTCTGTATTAAAATCGAAATATGTTAAATTAGAAGCATTGGGAATTTGAATTCGCTGTCTTTTGGCTGTTTCGGGCATCAACAAATCTGTAGATTTAATTTTTTCTGGATCTAACGTATTTAAAGTTGTTCTAAGCCCAAAGTCATATTCATAAGAATTTTCTTTAAGATTATGATAACTTGCTCCAAATGTTAAGGCAAACCACCTGTTGTTAACAGGTAAAAAAACTATTGCACTCACTGAAGTCTGTCGTAACTCTTGACTTATTCCCCAATATTCCTTCCACCATGGAGTTCTTGTTGGGTTTTGTCCATAATACATTATCCCACCGTCAGGAATACTAGTATCAGTTTCCTCAAGAAGTTTTAATTGATTATCTTCCTTTAATGAGTTCCGTGCATCGAATCCATTCTTCAAAAGATAAATAGAAAAATTTTTGCTCTTCGCCATACATTTACAAAGATTTAATTTTATTCAATAAGCCTATTACCTTATGTATCTCCGAGTATGCTTTCATATCCTCTGGCGATTCTTGACAGAGTTGGCACAACTTCTCCGAATTAGAGACAGCCCGCTCCAAATCACCATTCTCTGTCAAAAACTTATAGAGGTTGGTGCGTATGAAATATCGCTTAGTCTTTTCATATCCAGGCATATATTTCTGCAATTCGGGAAGCAGTTGTTCGTAACTCTCATATCGCCGACAAACTACATTAGGCAAGAAATGGAGAAGAAACCAAAACTCCATGCAAGGATTCGTTTCTACAAACATCACCTTTCCGGCATATTTCTTTGCAGCATATTTTTTCTTTGCCCGCTGATACAACTGCATTTCAGATGGAAACTGAAACAACCTATCCATATCAAACAGGCATACGATATAATCATACTGCTTATTCAGATAGGACTCTACCAGCTTCAGAATATGATTGATGTCGCTGTGCTGTGGGAAATCCGGTGCAACCTTGAAAGGATAGCGACACGCAATCCTCAAAGAATCAAAATAGAACCATTCTGTTTCTCCCTCGCCTATGATGGCGATACTCTTTGTTACTGTTCGCCCCATATCATCAATTGTTTAAATCAATGTACTGACTGCCAAGGAACGGCAATTTTACTAATTTTCCCTGCTTGTAAGCATTATACGGAGATAGATTCTTATGCAATCCCAAATTAGAAAGCCGTACTATTTTAGTCTCGCCATGTTCGTCTTTGTCAGTGAACCATATGGTATCACGGCGAATGAAATCTTCGTTGAGAAGATTGATATCGTGCGTGGTCAAAAGCATCTGGGACGTTCCGTTACTATTTGCCAAAAACACCTTTATGAAATAAGCTAACAGCTCATAGTGAATGCTTGTTTCCACTTCATCAATAGGCACAAAGCGATTGGTCTTCAGCAGGAAGTTTAAAATCACAGCTAACCCCATAAATCGCATAGTACCGTTGGATTCGTATTCTTCGGATAAGTCATACAAACTATCTCCGGCTTTATGCTTGAATGTTAGTTCGGTATTTGTGATTTTACCTTTTCGGAGCATTTCGGCTTTTGCATCATTGCCAATAGGAGCATTTTGAATTAGTTGCTCCAGCTCCGGAGTTATCAACTCTTCTTCTTCATGCAGAACAACATCTTCAATATTGAAGTCAGAGGCTTTCAAAAAGTTCAAGATGAATCTCTTCAAGTCTCCATTCTCATCCTTATCCAAACGGGATTTTACATATCCCGAAAGTAACATGCCTGGAGCCAATACTTCTTTTACTTGTTTGGCAAAATAATCGTACACATCATTTAACCGGGTACGTTCTACATTGCTTTTACCAAATGCAGCAAGTACACTACAATTATTAATCGTATTGCCGGAAATTACATCTTGACTCTTTTTCGTCAGTTTCAGATTACCCCCAAAATCTATAGCGGTGGAATCTGTTGCAGCATCATAATTGCGGCTATATAGTTTGGTAGGGCGAATGGAATCATAAACAATCAATGTCTCGGAATAAATATATCTTGCATCCAACTCGAAACTGAGGATATACTTCGATTGATTGATATAGAACACCATTGACATCTTCGTCATTTCATTCCTTGAAGTGTCATCCAGCATGAAAGGAACTACTCCGGTTCTCTCATTCCGGTCTTTAGGCATTCTTAAAACCAGCATCTTGAAGAATTGAATGGCATTTAATATATTGGTTTTACCGGAAGCATTTGCCCCATATATGATTCCCACTTTCAGTAATCTAACCCCATCTTTAACTTCATACGAATATTCATCAGACATAAAAGCATCTGACGAAGGCTCAAAACTAATTTTTTGAGCCGACTTTATGGAGAAAAAATTCTCAATATTGAATTCTGCTATCATAATTGTTGAATTTATCAGATTGTGCACTGCAAAAATACAAATAAAATCGGAAATACAAATTTATAAATCAAAAACTCGTAAATAATTTCCAGAAATCAATATTAAAATAGTAATATGAATATTTATGTTGCAATAATATAATTATTACTGGCGAGGATTGCACTTTTTCAATAAGGGTTGGCATAACATCACAATAAAAAAGCCAAAAGCATAGCGATTATCAAACTAATTCACTACCTTTGCACCAAGAAATCATCCGCTTCCACGATGCGCAACACACAGAAGTCTGACGGTGGAGCAATAGGAGGAGATTGCTGTTAATGTGATTCTAAAAAGTAATGATATACAGTCACTTGTGGATATGTTACGATTCCTGGTGGCACCACAAGCAAAGAAAGCCAATTATCTAAAAGGAAGATAGTTGGCTTTTCTCTTTGCGCTGTTTTGTCAATCAAATGTCAATTTTCAAAATTCTGTCAATAGAAAAGGGCATCAGCAACTGTTCCATCAGAGTTGAACATGAAGAAAAAGAGTTGAATTGAATTTATCGCGTATTCGCCCTCTCCTGAAACATTATGGAATTCCCATTTCCAATCAAATGATTTTCAGAAGATTGATTACAAGCCGACAGCATTATAAATGCCATAGACACAATGCCGAACAATAGAACTGCTCTTTTATTCATAACGGGTTAGGGCTTCCATGTGTAACCACACTTAAGACAAGTGATTTTAACCTTGTTACTGCCAAAGAATCCTCCAAGCAATCCTACCGGGCCAAGAAAAAATCCGCCTGCTGCAACCTTTCCGAGGCCAAAGCCTTTTCGATTAGCTGTTAATTGAGTGCTTCTGCAACGTGGGCATCGCACAGGTTCTTCATTTTCGTACATAACATGTATTTTTAGAGTTAATCTTCGGGATGAGTTCTCATATATTCATCAATCATATCAAGATCGCGTTGTTGCTCTTGGCTACCTTTATATTGAGTTTGTCGGCGTTCACCGTCTATGGTATGGTAATCACCATCATCATTGACGGTCGGGCGATAGTTCGAGTCGCCTCCACAAGAGGATAATCCCATACAGCACAATCCTATCATGAGGAATGGGACTTTTGCTTTTTTCATTGGTTTGAGTTCTTTATTCGTTTTGTGCAATATTGGGGTCAGTAGAAAATTAATAGGGATAAAATTTTCATAGTCAAAAGTTATATCGAACTTTGTGGTATGGAAAACGA